>Ga0208863_1001191_pt1 | contig 17725 bp, 19 predicted proteins | sample RifOxyD3_FD_184040 | JGI IMG/M metagenome (GOLD analysis project Ga0208863, IMG submission 184040) | Soil microbial communities from Rifle, Colorado - Rifle Oxygen_injection D3 (SPAdes) | ecosystem: Environmental > Terrestrial > Deep subsurface > Rock core/Sediment | place: Rifle, Colorado...
GCTGCTCAACTCAGCTTTGCACCCAGAGGGTATAAGTTTCGTTTGAGCAGGCAAGCTGCTCAACTCAGCTTTGCACCCAGAGGGTATAAGTTTCGTTTGAGCAGGCAAGCTGCTCAACTCAGCTTTAGTTCCCCTCGGTTTCTCCTTTTTTCACGACAACAGAAAAATGCGCTACATAGCAGACCTCCACCTCCACTCCCCTTTCTCCCGGGCGACCAGCAAGGTCGGCACCCTGCAGGGCCTTGCCGCCTGGGCCAGGGTCAAGGGCATTCACCTGCTCGGCAGCGGCGACTTCACCCATCCCGGCTGGTTCAGTCAGCTCAAGGAACAGCTCGTCCCTGCCGAACCAGGATTTTTCAGACTCAAAAATGAGGCGATCCCCCCGGCCCTGCCGCAGGTTACGCCGGAAGCTCTTCCCAGCCGCTTCCTGCTCAGCGCCGAGATCAGCAGTATCTACAAACGCCACGGTGCGGTGCACAAGGTTCACAATCTGCTCTACGTCCCCGATTTCGCCTCGGCGGAGCGGATAAACCGCGTCCTGGCCGGCCTCGGCAACCTCGAGTCCGATGGTCGCCCCATCCTGGGCCTTGACTCCCGCGATCTGCTTGAAATCCTGCTGGAAAAAGCGCCGGAGGGGTTTCTGGTTCCGGCCCACATCTGGACGCCGTGGTTCTCCCTGTTCGGCTCCCGCTCCGGCTTTAACACCATTGAGGAATGTTACGGCGATCTCAGCCCGCACGTCTTCGCCCTGGAAACCGGCCTCTCCTCTGACCCGGCCATGAATCGGCTCATCCCGGCCCTGGATCGCTTTGCCCTGATCTCCAATTCCGATTGCCACTCTCCTGGCAAGCTGGGCCGGGAGGCCAATATCTTCAACACCGGTTTCAGCTTCTTCGCTCTGCGGCAAGCCCTGAAAAATCCCCTGACCGACGCCTTTGCCGCCACGATAGAATTCTACCCGGAAGAAGGGAAATATCATGCCGATGGCCACCGGAACTGCCAGGTCTGCCTTGAGCCCGCCGAAACCAGAAAGATCGGGGCCATCTGCCCGGTCTGCGGCAAGCCCCTCACCGTGGGGGTCCTGCACCGGATCATGGAACTGGCCGAACGGACTGAGCCGTACTACCCGCCCGGCTCGCCCGCAGTACACAGCCTTATCCCTCTGCCCGAGGTCTTAAGCGAGATTCTCGGCGCCGGCCCTGCCAGCAAGGGGGTGATGGCCCTGTACGCAAAAGTCATTGCCCGCTTCGGTTCGGAGTTCAATCTGCTGCTCAACACGCCGGTGGAGGAAATCAACCAGATGTCGCCGGTGCTGGGCGAGGCGATCACCCGCCTCCGCACGGGCAGGGTCATCCGCATCCCTGGCTACGATGGTGAATTCGGGATGATCCAGGTCTTTGCCGAAAATGAACGGCGAGAGCTGGCAAACCAGATCCGCCTGTTTACCGGGAAAAAAGCCCAGCAATCCGCTAACTCTTGAAACAACTTGCCCCAGACAGGATCTCCATGGAAAACCAGGACAGACCAGCGCCCAGAACCATCCGGATCGGCGCGGCCAATATCGGGCTGATTGGCCTTGACCAGGCCATAAACAAGGCCCTGAGCGAAAAGATGCCGGAAGAATCGGCGGTAGATTTTCTTTTTACCGCCGTTGCCAGGGGAAATTATGTTCCCGTAAACGCGGAGCCGATCTACCGCGAGGCCTTGCGCGGCGAATACCGCCGACGCCAGGGGATACCTGGGGCCGAGCCGGAGAGGCTCACCATCCGGGTGTTGGGCTCCGGCTGTGTGACCTGCAACAAACTCAGCACCATGCTCTTTGCAGCCCTGCAGAAATCCGCTCTGGCCGCAGACATGGAATCGGTACACGATCCTGATGAGATCTGGCGCTTCGGGGTAACAAAAACCCCAGCCCTGATCATCAACGGCACGGTGAAATGCGCCGGGCGCATGCCATCCCCTGCTGAGGTCGAGGAGTGGGTGGGGGAAGAGATTGGAAAGTGAAAAATGAAGAATGAAAAAAGGAAAGTTGAGGGTTGAGAAAACACCCTCGACTTTCAACTTTTTTTATTTCACCCCGTAAATTCTGTATACTATGAGCTAAGAGTCGATACGGTTGTTACTAGGACAGGCAACCCTTGGTAAAGGGCTACAAATCCCCTGCGACAACCAAACATCCACGGAGGTTTCCCATGAAAATGATCGACATCAAGGCAAAGGCGAAAGAGCTTGGCCTCAAAGCAGGCAAGATGAAAAAAGAGGAGCTTGTGCGCGCCATCCAGGAAAAAGAAGGCAACTTCCCCTGTTTCGGCTCGGCGCTGGAACATTGCAGTCAGGAGGACTGCTCCTGGCGAGAGGATTGCCTGTTCGTGTAACCTCTCCCCGGCTGGCCTCCACATTCGGCCACCAGTAGCAACACCTCCCGATCATAAAGCGGCCGGCCCAAGTCCCGGCACTGCCCCCGGAAGGCCTCGGCCAGTCGGCCCAGTTGCGCCTCTTGACAGTGCAGGCCCAACTGCCGCAAACGCTCGACCACGCCCTGCCTGCCGACCTTGGCCCCATAAGACAATTGTCGCCGCGCCCCTACCAGGATCGGTTCATAGGGCTCATAGGTCTGAGGATCTTTGACGAGCCCGGCAAGGTGCAGGCCGGTTTCGCAGGCAAAGATCCCCGCACCGATTACCGGCTGATGAGCCTCTATCTTCCGCCCCGAGCAATCGGCGGCCAACCGGGCCAGACTTTTAAACAGGGTGGTTTCATAAGACCTGCCGCCTTGCAGGGCCAAATAACCTGCCACCTCTTCCAACCGGCTGTTTCCAGCCCGCTCGCCCAGGCCCAGCACGGTGACATCGGCCCAATGAGCTCCAGCCTCCAGGGCGGCAAGGGCATTGGCTGTGGCCATGCCGAAATCATTGTGCATGTGCACCCCGATCTCCCCCGCAAAATTACGGCGCAGCTCACTGACCAGAGCGGCCATGGCGCCGGGGGTGGCCACTCCCACCGTGTCGGCGATCCGGATGCGATCCACCCCGCTTGCCCCGGCAACAGTGACGATCTCACGCAAAAATTCCGGGTCAGCCCTGGTCGCATCCTCCAGACCAAGAGAAAGATAGGGCACCGCCGCCCGCACCCGGGCAATCGCCCTGGCCACCATCTCCACCACCGCTGCCCGCCCCAGATTCAACTTGATGGCGATATGCCGATCAGAAACCGGAACGGACAAAGAAAGCACCTCCGGAGCCAGGCGCAGGGCGCAGGCAATATCCTCTTCCCGGCAGCGGCACCAGAGGGCCAGACGACTCAGACCTGCCTCCCTGCGACAGCGGGCAACCAAGACGGGAAGCTCCCGATCCAGCGGCGAGGCGATACCCACCTCCACCTCTTCGATCCCAACCCTGACGAGATGCCGAGCAATCTCCACCTTCTGCTCCAGACTGAAGGCAACCCCCATCGCCTGACTGCCCTCACGCAGGGTACTGTCCACCAAACCTCGCACATGCTCCATGACGTCACCTCACCTAACTGATCCCGTCGCCAAACTAGGCGGCGGCCAAACGTTCCTTTTTCCACTGCGCCCGCCAGCAAACCTTTGCCCGCCACCCGTCGTCCTCATCCGGCGTGGCAAGATTCTTGCGACCGCTGACCTCCTTTACTCGCCCATTGGCAAAAATAACCAGGGTATCAGCAAAGACCTCCACATCAGCCGGGTCATGGGTGATGACCACCAGGGGCACCGCGAACCGTTGCCTGATCTCAAGCAGCTCCATCCGCATCCGATGGCGCAGCATGGAATCAAGCGCGGAGAACGGCTCGTCCAGCAGGAGGATGGAAGGCTTCTTGATCAGGGCGCGGGCCAGGGCCACCCTCTGCTTCTGGCCCCCGGACAGCTCCACCGGATAGCTTTCGGCAAGATGGGTAATCTCAAAGGAGGCCATGATCTCCGCCACCTCCCGCCGATCATCGGGCAACAGGTGGAAAGGCCATGACTTTTTCAGGGGATAACCGATATTGTCCCGCACGGTGAGATGGGGAAACAGGGCATAGTCCTGAAAGAGATACCCCACCCCCCGCTTGCGCGCCGGAAGATTGAGGCCCTGGCTGCCATCAAAAAGAGTCTCGCCGCCCACCGTAATCCTGCCCTGTTCTGGGGTGACCAGCCCGGCAATGGCCTGGATGGTAAGGCTCTTGCCAGAGCCGGAGGCGCCAAAGATCACGGTGAGATCATCCTGCGAGGAGAAAACAGCCTCCAGCTCAAAGCGCCGGTCGCCGGATTGCAGGGTTTTACGAATATCCACTTCAAGCCTCATCGCCCTGCCCTCCCTCTGCTTGCCAGCTTGTTGGTCATGACGAGAATGGTGACGCAGACCACCGACATGATAGCCACCAGGGTATTGGCCAGGGTGTAGTCCCCGGCGGCAACTGCGTCAAACACCGCCATGGCCGCAGTCTGGGTCTTGCCCTCGATATTGCCCGCCACCATCAGGGTTGCGCCGAAATCCCCCATGGCCCGGGCAAAGGCAAGCATGGTCCCGGCCAGCAGCCCTCTCGCCGCCAGAGGCAGGGTGATCCTGAAAAATACCCGCAGCTCGTTGTCGCCCAGGATGCGGGCCGCCTGCTCGTACTCGGTGGAAACCCCTTCAAAGGCGGCCCGGGCGGACTTGAAAAGCAGAGGGAAAGAGACCACCGTTGCGGCAAGCACCGCTCCCTGCCAGGTAAACATCAAACTCAAGCCGAGATGGGCATGAAGCCAGCCGCCCAGCCAGCCGTTTCTCCCCCAGACCACGATAAGATAATAACCCAGAACCGTGGGCGGCATGACCAGGGGCAGGGTCAGAATGGCGTCAAGAAAATCCCTGCCCCAAAAGGTGAAGCGGGCGGTGAGCCAGGCGAAACCCACAGCAAAGGCAAAGGCCAGCAGGGTCGCGCAGGAGGCGATCCGCAGGGTGAGCCAGAGGGGGGTGAGGTCGGGCATGATCGCTTCCTGCGAAAGGTTATGGGTCTTTACACCCAAAGGGTATAAGTTTCGTTTGAGCAGACAAGCTGCTCAACTCAGCTTTAAAACCATGCCTCAGCAAAATGGCCTGCGCCTCCGCGCTTCGCAGATAGCCGATAAACGCCCGGGCCTTTTCCTTGTTCGCGCTGGACGCAACAACAGCCACTGGATAAACAATGGGGGCAGCAGTGGGAATTTCAGCCACAACCCGCACCTTGTCTTTTGTGCCTGCGGCATCCGTTGCATAGACAAAACCAGCCTCCACCTCACCTCGCAGCACATACTCAAGCGTCTGTTTTACCGAGATGCCCCTGACAACTTTGGACGCCAGCGGTTCCCACAGCCCCTGTCTCTCCAGGGCAGCCCTGGCATATCTCCCTGCGGGAACCGAAGCAGGATTACCGATAGCAATTTTTTGCACCCGGCCCAACTTCAGATCACCAAGCCCCTTAACCACAGACATGTACATAGGGGTGATGAGTACCAGGGAATTTCGCGTAAAATCCACTCTGCTCCCCGGCAGCAGAAAACCGCCCTTTTCCGCCTTGTCCATGGTCTCCTGGTCGGCAGAGGCAAAAAGATCAACCGGCGCCCCCTGGGCGATCTGCTGCAGAAGGGGGCCGGAGCCGGCAAAGTTAAAGCGAACCTTGACCCCTGGATTTTTCGCCGCAAACGACCTGCCGATCTCCTTGAAAGACTCGCTCAGACTGGCGGCGGCGGAGACGAGAAGCCCGGGGTCAGCGCCGACCTGGCCTGGCGCCCAGGCCAATGGGATCATTGCCGCGAACAGACATATCGTGATTCTTAAAAACACTTGGCAGCCTCTCTGACGAAGAAGGAAACAGGCGCAACAGTTCCCCCCGCCTTTTTTCCATAAAAAAGCCCGCCTGTCTCAGCCAGGGAGCGGGCGAGACAGGCGGGCCAGACAGGGGAAAGATGGGGGAACCCCCTGTTAGAACGCCATGCTCAAAGCAACCCCACCATAGACAAAATCAGCATCGTTCTTGACGATTGAGCCAAGGTTATCAGCCTTGAGACGGTCTTTGGCATCGCTGCTCAAGGGGAACGAATAGTACAGCTGTGGGGTAACGGCAATATACTTGCTCACCGGAATTTTCATCGAGGCGGACAGCACGCCGTCATGGAAATTACCGTATGCCTTGCTGGAATCATTAGGATCGGCATAGGAACTCGCCTCAGCCGCAGCCAGATAGCCTACCTGCGCGCCAAGATCAAGGTTAAGCTCCCCAGTGACCGGCACCGAATGCGCTACGCCCAAAGTAACATACCAACCCGCAAAATGGTCGATATCGCGATAGATCTTCAAGGTCGGCTTCAACAGAGTGTCCAGCGTAGCGCTCAAAAACAACTCCTGGGTGTTGTTCGCACTGTTATCTACTGCATAATATATGTAGCCGGTCGAAAAACTCACCGGCCCCATGGCCCAGGCGTACGACATGGTCAGATCCGTCTCAGTCCAGCTGCTTGGATTAGAACCGTTATCCTTATTCCAAAGATCCGTATCCATATTCCCCCAAAGATTAAAGGAAAAACCCTTGTAGCCAATAGTTGCGGATGGCTGCACCACAACGCTGTCCTTGCTGAGGGCGAAACCCCTCCAGACATACTGGCTCAACGCGGCAACACTTAACTCCGCCGTTGGCTTGTCCTCTTCGGCAAAAGCCATCCCGGTAAACATGGAAAGGCATACCCCTGTGGCGGCAACCCCGACCAACAACTTCCTCGCGATTTCACTCATCATCCTTCTCCTTTTCTATAAATTATAAAATACCTGCAAAGGCTCAAAGCCCGTCTTCTGTTACCATGTTCAATTCACATTCTATGCCAACACCAACAAAAAAACAATTCACCATCTAACAGCTTGAAATAGCACGACTTACATAAAAACAGCGCCATCAGAATAAATTACATTTTTGAATTATCGGCAATCACCTTGAGGACAAATTTGTACAATGATGTCTTGCCACTGGAAGCCGAACACCTCTTATTACTGGCAGCCACCCCCAGATCCCGCGCACACCCCCTTGGTACAGGGCTGTCTCCTTGCCTTCAACGTTCCGTGATTGCCACCCTCAAAAATTGCCCTTAGGCCATCGGCGATAAAACCGCCCATCTCCACGGGACGAAGGCCAGACTTCTGCAAGATTTCCCTCGGCGTCTCGCCAACTCCGCTCACCAGCACGGCCCGGCAATCATTCAGGCGTCGGGCCAGAGAGGTCCAACGCTGCAGGCCGCCGCCACCCTTACTCACCTCCCGCTCTTCAACCAACGCGAAAGAATCATCCTTCTTTTCATAGATCTGGAAACGATCGGCCTCACCCAGATGCTGATTCACCAGAATTCCCTCCATGGTCGCCACCGCGACATAAGGTCGCTCCCCGGCAGAAAGCGACGGCAACTGGGCACAAGCGGACAAGCAGCCCCGCATCTCCTCGGTTCGGTCCTGGTCGAGCAATCCCACGGCATCAGCCCGGCAGCGGGTGCAATGGCGCATCTGCGGCAGGAATTTCTCCGCCTCGCTGCGCAGCCCGGCAACTTCCTCCTTAGATGGCTCGCCAATCGTGCCGAATGGCGTGCCGACATTGGGAAACATAGCCATGCAGTTGAAAAGATCGGCGCCCAGCCCCCGCATACTTTCCGCGACTTTAAGGATATGCTGATCATTGATGCCCGGAATCAGGATCGAGTTGATCTTCACCGTAAGCCCGTGCGCCTTCAGGGCCTTGACCGCTGCCAGCTGACGGGAAAGAAGCAGTTCCGCCGCCTGCCGCCCCCGAAAGACAACCTTGTCATCCCGCACCCAGCTGTAAATTTTGGCCCCCACCTCCGGATCAACCGCATTAATGGTAATGGTCACATGAGAAACATTCAGCTTGGCCAGCTCAGGAATATAGGGGCCAATGGCCAGGCCGTTACTGGCCAGACAGAGGATCATCTGCGGGAAATTTTTATTGATCAGGCGCATGGTTTCCATGGTCGCCTCGGCGTTGGCAAAGGGGTCGCCGGGCCCGGCAATGCCGGCCACAGTGATGCGCGGCTCTTTTTCCAGAACCTTACCCAGGTAGACCAGGGCCTGCTCTGGACTCAGGATCGTGCTGGTCACCCCGGGCCGCGACTCGTTGACACAATCATATTTACGGTCGCAATAATTGCATTTGATGTTGCAGTTTGGGGCCACCGGCAGATGGACGCGGCCGGCCTGCCCTTTGATGGCCGGGTTGAAACAGGGGTGCTTGCTCAGGTCTTTATGTATCTCATGCATGATTCTCTCCCATTATTTAGCTGTCAGTCTTCAGTTTTCAGCTATCAGCTAAAGGCTGACCGCTGATAGCTGATAGCTGCTTTAATTTTCACATATAGCTGTAGCCGACCTCGGAGCTGTCCTGTTTGGCCATGATCATGGCATTGGCGATCAGGTCGAAGAGCTGCTGCGCTCCGTGGTAGCCGATGTGCAGGAGCCGCTGGCCGCCCACCCGGTCGTGGATTGGAAAACCAACGCGAATGAGCGGGAGGCCGATGCCGCGCGCCAAGGCATAACCCTTGCTGTGGCCGAGGAAAAAATCCGGCTTCAGTTCCGCAGCCAGCTCGCCTATCTCATGAAAATCCATGCCCTCATGTACTCTGGGCATCTCCACAGCAAAGCCCTCCACCGCTTTTCCAATGGCCTTGACAAAGCCGCCGCTGGTGCCACCAGAGGCACAGAGTACTGGCTGCACCCCGATCTCGGCGAGAAAGGAGGTCAGGCCGATAACCAGATCCTCTTCGCCGTAGACCACGGCCCGTTTACCGAACACGTATTTATGCCCATCCACCAGGCTGTCCACCAGGCGGCCCCGGGCCAGAGCGTACTTTCCCGGCATGGGCCTGCCGGAAAACTCGGCCAAGGTCTCGAACAACCGATCCGTCTCCCTGATGCCCACCGGCATCCCCAGCCTTTGCAGGGGCACCCCGTAGGTCTTTTTCAGATAGCTGCCCCCAGAGAGCTGGTCCGGCAAGGTATAGCCGAACTCCACAGTCGCCTGGGCCCCACTCATCGCCCGGATATCGCTGATTTTTGTTCCCCCTTCTGGGATCAGGGGATAATCCCGCAGGGCCGGGCCATCGAGGGTTTCGGAAAAATCAGGCAACACAGTGGCAGTCAGGCCGCAATCAACGACCATCTCTTTCAAGCTCCTGAGGTCAGCCGCCGAGAGAAAACCGGGCAGGATGTTCACCGTCCCGTTTGCCTCGGTCGCCACGGTCAACTGCTCGACCAGGGCCCGCACCGCCGCGTGAAAGCCCTCCATGTGAGTGCCCGAATAACTCGGGGTTGAAACCTGCACCAGCAACGGCCCGCCATCCTGCATGAATTCCTGGCGGTACTGAAAGAGCAGCATCTTCACATCGTCGCCGATGGTTTCGGTGAGACAGGTGGTGGCGATACCGATAAGGGCCGGGTGGTATTTTTGGGTCACGTTTTTCAACCCGAGCTTCAGATTCGCCCCGCCGCCGTAGACCGCGTTCTTCTCCCCCAGCGAGGAAGAGGCAATGTCAATGGGCTCGTTGAAATGGCTGATGATGTAGCGCCGCATGTAGGTGGCGCAGCCCTGAGAGCCGTGAAGAAAGGGCACCGCCCCTTCCACGCCCCGAAAAGCGAGGCTGGCGCCCAACGGCTTGCACAGCTTGCAGGCATTGGTGGTGGAGACATAATTCGGCAGTATCTTGCCCATGGCACACACTCTTTTTTTTGGCCACGAAAACCACAAAAGACACGAAAGTTTTGGTAACTATCCAGCGACACCACCTCTGCTTCGCCGCCAAGCTGGAATAACGAATGAGATATCGAGCAGTTACAAATTTCGTGTTCTTTCGTGGATTTTGTGGCTAATTTTCCCTTCTGGGCACAAACCGCCACACCGGGCTCATCACCGAACCGTACACCTCGCGGGCGAAGTTGAGCATGCCCGCAAAACCGGCCAGCATCTCCTTGCGCTCGTGATTGTGATCACAGAAGGCCACGCCCAGCTTATAGGCGATGGGCCGCTCCTTAACCCCACCCACAAAGATGTCCACCTCCTTTTCCTTAAGAAAGGCGGAAAGCTCCAGCGGGTTGGAATCATCGACAATAATGGTGCCGGGATCAGTGATCTCAGCCAGCTCCGCGTAATCCTCCGGGGTGCCGGTCTGGGAGCCAACCATGACCACCTGCATGCCGATGGTGCGGAAGGCCTTGACCAGGGAAAAGGCCTTAAACGCCCCGCCCACATAGATGGCGGCCCGCTTGCCGGCCAGGGCCTGCCGGTACCGCATGAGTTCCGGCATGATCAGCGAAAGCTCCTCCTTGACCAGCTCCCGGGTGCGGCGCATCATCTCCTCGTCCTTGAAAAACGCGGCCACCGCATAGAGGGACTCGGCCATGTCCTCCACCCCGAAATAGGACACCCGCAGCGAGGGGATGGAGTAGTCCTCTTCCATCATCCGGGCCAGATCCATGGTGGAGCCGGAGCATTGCACCACGTTGAGCGCCGCCCCGTGGGCCCGCTGGATATCCCCCACTCGGCCATCCCCGGTGATATTGGCCACCACCTCGACGCCCATCTTGGTAAAATATTCACGGATCAGCCAAATCTCCCCAGCCAGATTAAAATCGCCCAGGATATTAAGGCTGTATCTGGAGATCCCGCTGGTGTCGCCCATGCCCACCAATTGCCGCATGGCATTGCAGGCGGCCTTATAGCCCTCCCGCTTGTTGCCCTTGAATCCCTCCGACTGCACGGGCAGAACCGGGATGCCTTTCTCCTCGCTCACCCGGCGGCACACCGCCTGCATGTCGTCGCCGATAATCCCCACAATACAGGTGGAATAGACAAAGGCCGCCTTGGGCGCGTGCCGGTCTATAAGCTCGATCAGGGCGTGGTAGAGTTTTTTCTCGCCACCGAAGATGACGTCGATCTCCTGCATGTCCGTGGAAAAGCTCAAACGGTGCAGTTCCGGCCCGGAAGAAAGGGCGCCCCGGATGTCCCAGGTATAGACCGCGCAGCCGATAGGCCCATGCACCAGATGCAGGGCGTCGGCAATGGGATACAACACCACCCTGGAACCGCAGAAGACGCAGGCCCGCTGACTTACCGCCCCGGCCAGGCTGTCCTTGTTGCAGTCCATGACAAAGGGGGCCTCCCCGGTGCGATGGATCGAATCCTGTCGTTCCTGCAACGCTGTTTCCATGGCTTCCCTGCTCCTCTGTAATGATTTACAAAGGGGTAAAAGCAAGGGGTGTGCCACGAGGAAAATTAATATTTTATTATATGATTACTTGTGGTTAAGCAGAAACAGCGTCTTGATCTGAATCAGGAAAGAACAGGGCATAAGGAGAGTTGTGTAAGCTTTGCGACAAAAAAGAAGGGGCCGGACATTTTTGTCGGCCCCTGCGGAATAGAGGTGATCACCTCTATATTTCCCTGCTGCATTTATTCCGGCGCAAGGGCTTTTCTAAGACAGACAAGCGCCGTGGCCTGCCAGCCAAGAGCTTCATAAAAGTCCAGGGCAGAGATATTGTTATGATCGGCCAGAAGCTGAAGCCGTTTGAGGCCCTGCTCTCTGGCCCATACCTCAAGGCTCTCCAGCAAATACCGCCCGACCCCTTTTCCCCGCCATTGTTCCGACACAATCACATCTTCGATCAGCAGGGCGTGGCCGCCCTCCGCCGTGGAAATCGTCACCTGGCCCGTACACATGCCGACCACCCGGCCTTCCGCCTCGGCCACCAGCACACAGCCACGCTCATTTTCCAGCATCAGCATCAGGCCGCGCCGCTGCCTCGGTTCATCAAAAACAAAATCCTGCTCAATTGCAAAAAGCGCAGCCAGCAAAGAAACCAGGCAATCAAGGTCGGCCGGTTTCGCAGAACGTATCCTCACCCTTGAAGCAAACATGGGGCCCTCTTTTCCGTTTCCGTGCTGAAAGTTGTTTTTCCACCAACTCCCGCAGCCTGCTGGCCAGATCCAGCATGGCAGGAATTTCCTCCATGGCCGGCCCGGAGATCTTGAACATATCTATATCACAGATCTCCTGATATTGATCCAGATTCAATAATCCCTCCCGGAGATCTGAGATGGCGCCGGGAAAGGCCTCATCCATGGCTTCAACCAGATCTTTCATGGTGTGGTTATAAGGCAATTTGCCTTCACACATCAGGGAGGTCATGACAAATTTCTCCATGGCCATAGCGATAATGTTGTACAGAATCACGGTGGTGAAGGCATTTTTGCGCTGCGCATAAGCTGAAGACGCGGTCTTGAGAAAAGCCGTGCCGTCAGACCAGAAATCTTCCCAGCCGCTTATGGGCTGAGCCTTTTTGAGGTCGGACAATAAAAAGTTGGCGCTCGGTTCCATGTGTTTGCGCCTCCCTATGAGGCGATCAGATAAGCCGCCGCCGGTTTCCCGTCTTCGAGGCCATCGAGAATGGCATCAATGACCTCGTGGCTATTCACCCCCTTGAACCACCAGTTCTCGGGCTGGATCACCATGATAGGGCCTGATTCACACTGTTTGAGACAGGTGGTGGCGGTGACCAGGCAGTTCAGGCCCCGGTCAAGGATTTCCTCTTCAAGATACTGCATGAAGCCATCGGTCTGCTTGTGACAGAGGCCTTTCTTGTCGCCAGCCACGCGGAAGCTCTGACAGACTAGGATTTGTCGTTTGGGGATTGCCATCTTCAAGTTCTCCTTTATGGTTTTTCTTGCTTTCCCCGCCCGTACAGCAAACGGACGAGGGGGCCGATCTCTCCCTCGGCGAGGAGCAGGGAAATCCCCCGTTCAGCGAGAATTCTTTTCGGGCTTTCTCCAGCGCTTACGGCAAGGAGGGCAAAACAGTCGTGGAGACTTGCGGCCAGTTCTTCCCAGCGGCGGCTGCCACCGCCGGGTTCCGGGGCATCCTGGATGCCAAGGAGACAGAGAACCCCGTCTTCCCTGGGCCCATAGACCAGCGTCCTAATGGCCTCGCCCAGGTGGAGATCGATCTCCCTGCCGTTGGAGCTGACCAAGGCGAGATTGGGCCGCTGAGCCGTAGGCCTGGGCAGAAGACCGGCCTCCGCTGCCTTGTTATCCCGGGCGGCCCCGTCGCTGCAAGGGCCGCCCGGTTTAGGAAAGGGGATAATCTGCATGGCTCAAACCTACATCACCAACTCAAAACTATGTTCCGGCGCATCCCGATCCAGCCGGTCCAGTAAAACGCCAAGGATCTTCTCCAGCAACCGTAAACCACCCTTATAGCCGACCGTGGGGAAATACTGATGCCCCTGGCGATCCAGGATGGGAAAGCCCCAGCGAACCAAAGGCACATCCTCATCACGAGCGATATACTTACAGTAGGTGTTGCCGATCAGCAGATCCACCGGCTCATTCTTAATCCACTGGTGGAGCAGGAACATATCACCCTTGGCCCGGACATTGACCGCAAAAGGCATATCCTTGGTGATCTCCTTGATCCGCTCTTCAAACTTCTTCCCCGGCGTACCGGTGACGATGTGGATGGGGCACATATCAAGCGAAACCAAGAACTCGGTCATGGCAAGCAACTGATCCGGGTCGCCCACCAGGGCTACCTTTTTATGGTAGAGATACTGGTGCATATCGGAAATCATGTCCACCAACTGCCCGCGCTCCAGGGCGATTTCCTCGGGCACGCTCACTCCGGCAATCATCCGCAGGGCATCGATGAAACGATCCGTGGCGCTGAGGCCAAAGGGCATGTCCAGCACGCGGCACGGCACCTTCATCTTGGCGTCCAGCCAACGGGCCGCCTCGCCCGAACACCATTCGCCCAGAGCCAGGGTACCAATGGAATCCCCGGTGGACTTCAATTCCTTGACCGTGGTGCCGCCCTCCGGGAACATCTTGTACTCGCCGGAAAGCGGGCCGTTCAGCACGCCGGAGGTGTCCGGAAAAAGAATGCTTTTAACCCCGGCCAACCCGACCAGCCGCTTGATCTCCTCCATGTCGGCCGGTTCCACCCAGCCGGGGATGATGTTCAGCTTGCCGTTTTTTTTGCCGGTAGGCTCGGCCATCTTGGCCATGGAGGTAACCATGCTGGAAAAACCGGTGACATGGGAACCCACATAACTCGGGGTGGAGCAACTGATAATCTCCTTGCCCTTGGGGATCTTGCCTTCCGCTTCCGCCTTTTTCTTGATCTGCTTCAGATCGTCGCCGATGGTCTCGGAAAGACAGGTGGTGTGGATGGCGATAATCTCCGGGTCGTAGACCGCAAAGATATTATCGATGGCCTGGAGCATGTTGGCCTGGCCGCCGAAAACCGAAGCGCCCTCGGTGAACGAACTGGTGGCGGCGGAAACCGGCTCCTTGTAATGCCGGGTCAGGGCGCTTCTGTGGTAGGCGCAGCAGCCCTGAGAGCCATGGCTGTGGGGCAGGCAACCGTGAATGCCCAGGGCCGCATACATGGCGCCGATGGGCTGACAGGTCTTGGCCGGATTGATGGCCAAGGCGCTGCGCTCGGTTATTTCTTTCGGGGTATGACGTAGTAACATGATCGTTTCCTCAAGTGGTGAGTGAAAAATGAAGAATGAAGAATAATAAATTTATCTCCGCCACCCTCCACTTTTCACTTTTCATTTTTAACTTTCAACTCGGCGTAGCCGTCTCACTCCCAGCCATAGGCGGCGGAGAGTTCCGGGTTCTTCTGCCAGGGCGCTTGCATGTAGCTCCACACCCGGCTGTTCACCAGGCGATCTATTTCCTGATAAAAGTTCACCGCGCCCTTAAAGCCTGCGTATGGGCCGCCGGAGTCATAGCTGTGCAGCTGCTTCATGGGCACGCCCAGCTTCTGGATGGAATATTTCTCCTTGATCCCAGCGCAGAAGATATCCGGTTTCATCAGCTCCACCAGCTTCTCGGCCTCGTACTGGTTGAGATCATCGATGATGATCGTGCCCTTGTCCATGTCCGGAACCAAACCGTCGTAATGCTTAAAGGTGTAACCGGCCTCTTCCAGGGACTTAAACTCGGCAGGGGTTTTCCGTGGCTTGTATCGAGTCTCGTCCGCCTCGACATGGATCTCCTCGATGTTCCGGCTATCCGCGTCTACCTCCAGGGTCGGAATCACCTGACGGCCCTCATAGTCATCGCGGTGCCCAAACTCATACCCGGCTGAGATGGTCTTCATGCCCATCTCATTGAACAGCTCCTTGTAATGATGCGCCCGGGAGCCGCCCACGAACATCATCGCCGTCTTGCCCTCGGTGCGGGTTCTGACCTCAGTGCGGGCCGCCAAAACTTCCGGCATCTCCTCGGCGATAACCGCCTCCACCAGATCGACAAGTTCCTGATCCGCGAAGTATTGAGCAATCTTGCGGAGCGACTTGGCCGTGGCATCAGCACCAATAAAGTTCACCTTGACCCAGGGAATACCGAACTTGGTCTCCAGCATGTCGGCCACATAATTGATGGAGCGGTGGCACATGACCGCGTTGAGGTCGGCTTTATGAGCCGAGGCGAACTGGTCATAGGTAGAGTTGCCGGAAAAGGTGGCGATACTGGTAATCCCGCATTTCTTGAAAATCCGCTCGATCTCGAAACCATCACCGCCGATGTTGTATTCGCCCAGCAGGTTTATCTTGTACTTGCCCGGTTTTTCCGCATCGTTTTCCCCGACGATATGTTTGAAGACCTGGTTGTTGGCGATATGATGCCCGGCCGACTGGGAAACCCCCTTGTAGCCCTCGCAGCTGAAGGCATACACATTGCAATCGCCGAACTTCTCCTTCATCCGCTTGGCCACGGTATGGATATCGTCCCCGATCAAGCCCACCGGGCAGGTAGCAAACACGGCGATGGATCGGGGATGAAAGAGGTCGTAGGCCTCCTGAATCGCCTGGGCCAGTTTCTTCTCCCCGCCAAAGATGATGTCCGAATCCTGCATGTCGGTGGAAAAGCAGTAGTTCATGTAATTCTCGCCGTCTGGCCCGGCATTGGTCTGGTTGCGCCTGGTCAGCCAGGCATAAAAACCACAGCCGATCGGGCCGTGCACCAGGTTAACAATGTCGCGGGTGGGCCCCATGATAACCCCCTTGCAACCGGCGTAAGTACAGCCGCGCATGGTGATGATCCCGGGGGTGGTGCGCACATTGGCGGAGATCTCCGGGGTCTCGTTGGCTAAAGCCTCATTGAGCATGATCTGCTTAGCGCGCTTGCGAGCGACCTTGGACGGATACTTGGCGAGAAGCTCGGCCTTAACCCTGACCGGGTCCCACTGCACCAGTTTTTTCTTGGTTGTTGCCATTTCCCTTCTCCTTAATTTGCTTAGACAATGGCCTTCTGGCCCGTCTCGCTGGTTCGTACCCGGATGGCGTCAGCCAAGGGCAGGACAAAAATCTTACCGTCCCCTGCCTTGCCGGTCTGATTGGTCGAAATAATCGCCTGAACCACATCATTCACCAGAGCGTCCTTGACCACCACCGTCACCAGGCGTTTGGGGTACATCTGACCTTTCGCGCCAAGCAGGGAGACCGCTTCCTCATAGCCCTGTTGCGCACCTTCAAGAATCTTGGGATTGACAAACCCCTTGCCGCGCCCCTGGGCCTCATGCACAAAAAAAGCGTCAATCCCGGCCTCGGTCAGGGCCTGTTTGGTCTGGTTCATCATATTTATCCGCACGAGTGCGATCACCTCTTTCATACAGGCCCCCTTTCCGAGGCGAACTCGGTTTCCTTGACCCCGGAGCTGATGGTATAAGCCTCCTCCACCTCGCTCACAAAAATCTTACCGTCCCCAAAAGCGCCCTTGGCGCCAGACTTGGCCGTGTTCATGATGGTCTCCAGCACGAAATCCTTGTCCGCAGGATTAATCACGCTCATGAGCATCACCTTGGGGATTTCATCGTAGGTGACATCGCCGATTTTTATGCCTCGCTGCTTGCCCCGCCCTGCCACCGAGTACTTGGTCACTGAGGGAAAGCCGGCCTCCATAAGGGCGGCAAGAATCTTGTCTGCTTTCTCCGGCCGAACAATGGCTCTAATCATAGTCAACATAGTTATTCTCCGTATTGTATTGTATTGGGTTGGGTGTCATGATCCCCGATAAGACAAACTGCCTCAGTTCATCAGCCCGAAATCCATGAGCAATTTTTCCAGCTCCTCCATTTCCAGCGGCTTGGGGATCACAAAATTCTTGTTCTCATCAATGGCCCTGGCCAGACCCCGATAATGATCGGCCTGCGGCACTTCAGGGTTCCACTCGATAACGGTCTTGCGGTTGATCTCCGCCCGCTGCACATCATTGTCTCTGGGCACAAAATAGATCATCTGAGTCCCGAGCTTCTTGGCCAGTTCCTCGATCATCTCCTTTTCGTTATCCACCGCCCGAGAGTTGCAGATCAACCCGCCCAGGCGAACAGCTCCGGACTGCGCGAACTTCATGATCCCCTTGCAGATATTGTTAGCCGCATACATGGCCATCATCTCGCCGGAACAGACAATGTAGATCTCTTCCGCCTTGCCATCACGGATGGGCATGGCAAAGCCGCCGCAGACCACGTCGCCAAGGACATCGTAAAAGGCATAATCGAGGGCCTCGCTCTCTTCATAGGCGCCGAGGGATTCCAACATATTGATCGCGGTGATGATCCCGCGACCGGCACAACCAACGCCGGGCTCGGGGCCGCCTGATTCAACACACCAGGTATCGCCGTAGCCCTTCTCCCGGATATTCTCGAGCAACA
>Ga0208863_1001193_pt1 | contig 17705 bp, 15 predicted proteins | sample RifOxyD3_FD_184040 | JGI IMG/M metagenome (GOLD analysis project Ga0208863, IMG submission 184040) | Soil microbial communities from Rifle, Colorado - Rifle Oxygen_injection D3 (SPAdes) | ecosystem: Environmental > Terrestrial > Deep subsurface > Rock core/Sediment | place: Rifle, Colorado...
TATAAAATCGCTTCTTTTCAAATTCAATCTTACCCCATAAAAAATACCAGTTGCATCAGGGTCAAAATGAGGGGTTCTTTCACCTGTCAGATAAGGTAAAAAAATTAAACCGTTACTTCCTGCGGGGCTATTTTGTTCTGCCTCTGTTGATAAATCATTATAATTTTCTTTGCATAAAAGAACGTTTTCTTTAAACCACTTTAAACAAAGACCAGCGCATAACATTGCTCCCATTATAAACCATTTATTTGAAATGGCATGACAGAAAGTATGTGTTCTTAACTGAGGGTCAACAATGGGTTTATCTAGAGGAGTAAATACCTGTCCTCCGGTTCCGATTGTTATTAATACATCATCAGGATAAATAATCCCATTTCCAACAGCAGAGACAGGCTGGTCTCCTCCGCCTGCGATAACCGGTATCCCTGCGGGCAATCCTGTTTCTCTTGAAGCTGCTTTTGTTATTTCTCCGGCTATTTCAGCAGATTCACAGATCAGAGGTAAACAATCTTCTTTTATTTTTAATTCTGTTATTAATTTTTTGCACCATTTTCGTTTTTTTATATCAAATAATAAAGTGCTTGAGGCATCGGTTACATCAGTATTTATCTTGCCGGTTAATTTTAGTCTTATATAATCTTTTGGCAAAATTACTTTATAAATCTGTTTATAAGTATCCTTTTCATGTTTTTTTATCCATAATACAGTTGATGCCATGAATCCTGTTGCCGCACGATTCCCAACGGTTTCTGCCAGTTTTTGTTTGCCGAATGTTCTATTTATGTATTCTGCTTCCGGTTTGCTTCTCTGGTCTGCCCATATTATTGCAGGTCTGATAATGTCAATATTTTTATCCAGAAAAACAGTGCTGTGCATCTGTCCGGAAAGACCGATGCCAGCTATTTTGTTTTTGTCTATTTTGGAATCGGAAAGTAATTGTTTTATGGTATTTTTGGTCGTATTCCACCAGATTAAGGGATTTTGTTCTGCCAAACCCGGAGCAGGAATATCTATTTTATATTCCTGATAAGCAGTATTTAAGATTTTACCTGTTTCATCAATAATTATAGCTTTTGTACCCGAAGTGCCAACATCAATGCCTAATAGGTATTTCACAAGAATTATTTCACTGTATTATTTAAGTCATCCCATGTAGACATAAAGGCTTTAACCGCACTAACTGTGGTGCTGAAATTTTTTTGCCAGAATGAAAGTCCTATCAAACTTTCAGGCGTTGATGTATTAGCCCCTTCCAGAGAAAAGCCCTGAACAAATCCTATATTATTTTCTCCGGCAGGAGAAAGTATTAAATCTCCGCTTGCCGAGGTAACGTGATATATTTCAGGCCCATATTTACTCTGTAATAACCCTTCTGGATTTGAAAGATTACTTAAAGCCAGCGATTTCCCTTCTTTTAGTCCTTGTGTTTCGTTTATAAGGACTCCATACGCATTAAACTGAACTGTATCCATTGGAGAGCCTGCCCCGCCAAGAGTAAGTTTATCCGTTCTGACAAGCTGATTTGTGGCAGGGTCAAAACTTGCAAGGAATAGCCCCTGATTATTTACCAGATAACCGGAATTATCAAAATGGAAATTGCCCTGTCTTGTAAGATAAATATCACCTGTAGCGTCTAAAAGTGTAAAGAAACCATTTCCCTGTATTGCTAAATCAGTAGAAGATTTAGTCTGCTCAGTAGACCCTTGAAAAAAATCTGTATGAGTTGCTGTAAGAGCAACTCCCGGACCAGGTAAGTTTCCCTTTCCGCTGGGAATAAGTTCATTAGACTCAATACTTGCCCTTGTGCCTTTTGCTCCGGGAACATTGGATTTGGCAAGATTTCCTGCCTCTACTTCCACCATAATATTTATTGCTTTTAAAGCTGCTTTTAAGCCTTCAACGCTCATTTTAAAATCTCCTGTAAAGTTGCTTAACCCTTAATTAACATTATAGCAGTATTATTTCTTTTTGTAAAGAGATTTACGGCACATTTTAATTTAATAGAAAATATCTTCTCAATTTATGTCATTCTGAACTTGTTTCAGAATCTCAATTTTAGATGCTGAACTGAATTCAGCATGACAACCATTTTTTGAAAAGATACAATAGAAGTTTATCCGGTAAATTTCTCTATTTCCGTATATAAATGATTAATCCGTTTTGCAAAGCCTTCGACAAGATTAAGAGGCCATGAAGGATGGAGTTGAAAAATAGTTTTAAAATTGGTTTTATTTAATGCCAGGGTTTTTGTTGGGGTATGGGCTATTATCGTCGCAGAACGTGGTTTATCTTCAAATATTGCCATTTCACCAAATATATCTCCTGATTGCAGTATAGCAAGAACTTTTTGTGTCCCACCTATTTCTTTGCTAACTGTAACACTGCCATCTAAAATTAAAAATAATTCTTCGCCAACCTCTCCTTCTTTGAAAATTATATCTCCCTGATTAAATGTTTTACCGAATTTTTGCCATAAATCATCAGAAACAGCATCTTTACCATGAAAAGCAAGATTATATAAGCCCATTTGTAAATTTACATCAGAGGGTAATTCTTCTCCTTCAGTGTCAAATGACATACTTGGTGCTTTTTGGGTAATAGCTTCTTCAATGGTAGTTAACTCTATTTTATTGGACATTATATCAGCCATGGTTTGATTTAATTTTCTTAAATGTCTGCTTAAACTAACTATTGACCTTACAGCAAATTCAAGGCTTATTCCTATCATTAAATCAAAATCATCCTTATTCCATTGATATAATGTTACGGGTTTAACAGCCATTGCTGCAGAAGTGGTACAAAAATTATTATACCCGACTTCCAGACCTATCAGGTCATCCTGACCAAAACGAAAAGTTAAATATTTATTCCCTTTGGATTTTTTTAGATAACTAATTTCACCGGACATTATATAACTAATTTTATAAGTATCCGCATAAAAGTATTGCTTGTCCTTAAATATAATTGCTCCTACAGGATATGTTATTTCCTGACCTCTGCAAAAAAAATCTTCCATAACTCAACTAATAAATCCTACAATATGCTTACTCTATAAATATAACACAAACAGACAATCAATTCCAGTAATTTATTTAGTTATTGTCACAATTAATGCATTACTTACAGGACGGGAAGTATAAGAATCTTTGTTAACGATATTACCATTTAAATAAAGTCCTGTTGAGCCTCCGCCATCAAGTCCCATTGCTTCAACTGCACCAAGTCGTTTCAATATTTCGGCAAGTCGTGTATATGTTACACCACCGCTAACCGTAAGAAGCAAAAGTTTTTTATTATGGGTTATTCCAACTGCACTACGGGTATTTGGATATTTAAGAGAAGGATTCATTTTTTCTTTAAAATAAGTATTATAAACTTTTCCTTTATGAACAAGATGTGGGCCTCCTGTAATAATTGTTTTGACATTTGACCATTCATTTAGTTTGTCAACTTTCATTTTGACTGTTGTGCCTAAAGGAATTCTATTAACAACTTCTTTTCCAATTCCGTGTATTGAAATAACAAAGCCATCCTTGGGAATTGCAGAATCCCCGCACGTATAACCAATCACCCGGTTATGACGGATTATAACTTCTCTTCCATATATATTGGTTTGGGTTTTTTTACCAAAATATGGAGTATAAATTATTGTCTGGTGGTATTGACGCATTTGATTAACACCGCTTACTCTTATATTTTCTCCCATCTCCGGTAAATCAGCCCAAACAGTAACTTTGGGGATTCCAATAATAATTTCATTGTCATTTGTAATGCCAAGTGAAGTTCTCCGATGACGTGAATCTGTAATAACTTCATCATTAAACATAATCAGTCCTACAGCAGCCGGAATTGCGTTGCCATGAAAAAAACTTCCATTTATGGCAGCTATGGCGTTATAACTTTGAGCCATTGATTTGACAGTTGCCTGTTTATTCGGACTTGTACGCGGGAGGGCAAGTCCGACTTTTATTTTTGGATTTTTCAAATCTATTTCTACAAGATGTCCGTTTAAAGTAGAATCGTGCTCTTTATCTTTAAAAAATGTATAAACAACAGGTAAAAGTAAAGCATTTATAACTCTATCACCTGCATATACATTCAGGCAGGTTAGAAAAACAGTAATAATACATGCAAGAGCAATAATTAATTTTTTCACATCTCTATCCTTTTCCACATAAACAATTATAATAAGAATTATTGCGTGTTTATGTGGGTATAATCACTCGCTACATAAAATTCCTTTTATATTATTATAATAGCATATAAAAGGGAAAAAGTCAAGTAAAACAGTTATAATTAAAAAATAAAATGGAAATATTTCAGAATATTATGTATTTTCTCAAAAAAAGCGTTAATTATTTTAATTCTAAATTAATAAATTTTTAACTAATTCTTGAGCTTATCATAAAAATTAAAGTATAAATTTATTAAAACGTTCTGTTATTCCAGCCCCACATGGAGCCATCAATGTTTAAAAATTCAATATAGACCCTGCTTTTATCAACAGAAAGTATTTCTTCTGCAAATCCACATAAAGCTTTTGCCAAAGCTCCTGTCATATTATTTGAAAGTCCTATACTTTTAAGTTCCATAAATACCGTTGGGGCACAAGTCCCTGCAAAACACATTCTGGCAGCCGGCTCAAACACTACCTGTATATATGATTCGGGCTTACCAAGTTCTGTTGATAAAAGTTTTGAAGCTTTTAAAACAATATCTTCTTTTTTATTTTCTGCTATTTCCTGATTGGATTGGATTTTTAAATACGGCATATCTGTTCTCCTTTTTTATTAACTAAATAATTCTATAAATAATTATTATAATTTAATAAATTCATTTATGAAAAAAAATAAAAAAATTTTCAATATACTATTGACTCTCCCATAATGGGAGGCTTTATAGTAATAATTAGAAGTAACTAAAAAAGGTAAATAAATTAATTATGAAACTCACAATAGGACAATTTTCACAGGCTAGTGACCTGACAATAAAAATGCTAAGGCATTATGATAAAATCGGGTTGCTAATGCCTGTTGAAAAAGATTTCATGACAGAATATCGCTATTATGATGTAAACCAAATAGAGTTAGCTCAAAAAATAATAAAATATAAAAAAATCGGATTTTCACTAAACAAAATAAAAGAAATTCTTGCTGCCCAAGATGAGCAATATGCAATTAAATTAAATTTAAAAGAACAACTTATAAAAATAGAGAAAGAAATCGAATCTCTTATTTCAATAAAGAGCCAAATATTAACGGCTTTAAATCAAAAAGAAGGAATTAATATTAAAGAAATGGAGGATATCATTATGACAAAAACAAATTCATTTACAGCTAAAATGGCAGAAATACTGGATAAAGTTTCGGATGGGGTACGAATGAAAATTATTGATGAAATATATAACAATGGAACTATAACAAAACAAACAGCAGGTGATATAGGCGAAAATTTGTGTAATCAACTTATCAAAGAGCATAGATTAGCCACGATATCAGATATATTAAATTTATCTTCAAGAGAAACTGAAAAAAATATAGTTCAAAATCTGGAGAAGAACAATCCTGAGTTAGCAGAAGAAATTAAAAACAGTTTGTTTGTTTTTGATGATATTGCTCTTTTAGATGATAAGTCTATTCAAATGTGGTTACGTGAAATAGAAGTAGATGATCTTATTATTGCCTTAAAAGGAGCAAATAAAGAAACAATAGGACGTATTAAAAGTAATATGAGTGAACGTGCAGTTAAAATATTAGAAGAAAATATGGATAAATTAAGACCTGTAAAGTTGAAATTACTGGAACAAACTCAATTTAAACTTATTGGAATAATAAAAAAGCTGGAACAAACCGGTAATATTTTTATCAAACGTAAAAAAGAAATTTAAATATCTTTGAATATTTTTTTTACTAAATTTTCGATTTCATTCCCTGCTGTCTTTAAGCCTTTGCCAATTGATGATATGGTTTCATTCAACGGGTCTTCAGAATTTTTAATATCATTTTCATATTGTTTTTTAGCCTTGTCAAATTCTTCTAATATATCGTTATTATCCTCATCTTCACGGCTTAAATAATTACCCTGCATTATATTGTCAAATCCGCCTGACTCATACCATGTTTTTAATTCTCTTAATCGTAAAACAGCGAATGGATGAGACTGATTGAACAGATTTAAGATTTTATATACACTATCCAAAACATCACCATTTTTTTCATATTCAAGTGCCTGTTCAACAAAATCATCTACGCGCATTTCTCCGGGATTATTCCCCCCTGCCAATTTCATTAATACGGAATAAGGGTCTTCTATATTCTGTGAAACAAGTAATCCGGCTCTGTCAGCACTTAACTCGCTTTTACGGTCCCATTCCCTTAATGCTGCTATTATTCCATATATTACGATGGCACTAAAGGGGATATTTATCATGGTTACAGAGATATTTAACAAAAACCATAATAAAGTTTTATACAATGAATGACCGCTCATAATATGTCCGATTTCGTGCCCTATAATAACTAAAAGCTCTTTTTCATTGCATGTACTTATCAAGGAACTATTTAAATAAATAAATGGTTTATTCACACCAATAGTTCCTGCATTTTGAAAAGGGCTTTGGGTAACAAAAACCTCGGGCATTTCTTTATAATCAAGTATTTTACATGCTTGTTTTGTTAATTTATAAACCATTCGAAATTGTTTTTTGGTGATTTTTACTGATGAGGCTAAAAATATTAATCTCAATGCTTTTTCAGTTGTTAAGCTTAAGAAAAATTTTAAAAGATTATCAATTTCAGGAATTTTTTTTAATACGGATAATGCAGCTCTATCAGCAGGATGTTCCCATGATTTGGAACTTATATTATTAAAATATTTTTTTTCGTCGTCTGTCATTATGAATTCTCTCCTAATCTATACATTTTACTTTATATTTTATATTATTTGGGTTCATTCGTATACTGATTATTTAGGTCCTGGTACTTTTAATCTCTGTCCGGGATAAATGGTATTAGATTTACCTAATTGGTCTTTATTTAATATATATATATCTTTCCACCGTTCTTTTTTGCCTAACTTTTTGTGGGCAATTTTTTCAAGAGAATCACCTCTTCTGACTGTATATAAAAAAACATTAGTAGTATCGACTTTAACCAATTGTAATTTGTCTTCGATATTGTCAGGCTTTTTTTGTATAGAGTCTTTTTTTTCTATGCTTTCCAAATCTGAACCGGTTGAAGAGTCAATTATTTTATTAGTATCGAATACCCCGATGCTCTGCGGCGGGGTAAGACTCGATTTTTTTTGGACGGGGTTTGCCTGTAGGAAACGGTCGCGACCGTTTTCTACAACAGGCGTCTCTTTAGGTGATTCATTATGAGTTAATACGGAACTAATGGCAGAAATTACTTTTATTGCTTTATTATCAGAAGATTTTGGTATAGGAGTAGAGTTAATAAAAGGTTTAATTTTAATATATAATTCATCTTCATGCCAGATAATATCAGTAGCATAATCCGGAATTTCATTATAATATTTTTGCTCGTTCCCAAATATATTTTTTAAAATAACGGCATTTTCCCATGAAAGGGAAGCAATAAGACCTTTAACCCATATTCCTGCACTTCCTTTCCAGCTTAATTTTAAATTAATAGTAAGCTGTTGCTGTGCTGAATTATAAAAAATTTTTGTTATTTTACTATCCCCTAAAGAAAAAATTTTTAACGATTTTCTATCGATTAAATTTAAATCTACGGAAGGGACTTCATTATTATAAAATTCCAATTCTTTTGCTATAAGAATAATATAAATTACTATTACGGTCTTTTCTTTGGAAGAACTAATTTTTTGTTTTTGCGTTTCTAATATATCAATTTTATTTTTTAAATAATTTATATAATTTAGTCTGTAATTGTTATTTAAAAAAATGTGTTGGGCAGTGGAAACAATATAGTTAGCGTAAGACTGTTCCGGTATAATAGTTGTTTGAATATGAATTAAAACATCTTCAACTGAAAAACCTTTAATAAGACATTGACATGCCTCAAGCCTTGCCTGCGAAAAAACAATGAACTGTTTAGCCAAAAGTTCTTTTTGCTTTTGGTTCAAAGCAGTTATTTTTTCTACAATATGGTTCATCCTATCCGTAATCCCTCAATCTATTAATACCTTATCACTTAATCTCTCAATCTCTGCTTTATTGTTTCAGCCAGTCTGGTAATACGGGTAATGGTGTGTGTTTATTTAAATCAAAATCTGGTTCGCTTGTACCGACAGGTTCGGGAGATGCACTTTCTTCGGCTGTTATTTCAGATTCTATTTGTTTATCACCTGTTCCATAAGCTTTAAAAGTTTCTGTTTCCGTATAAATAATTGCTTTTTCTGCAGTCATCCAATCCTTATTTTCTTTTTCTATTTTAACATTACCCGAAAGAGTTAAAAGTCCATCTTTGTCTATATAAACAGCCTTATCGGATTTGGCAATTCGTTCTTTTACCCCTCCGACTTTTTGGATTACGACCACATTGCCGGTTGCGATTATATCATTGGTATTTTGGTTTATATCAATTCTATTAGCAGTAATAACTAATTTTTCCTTTATTATTCTTTCTTGTTCAATATCATCTTTTTCCTTCTCCATAATTTTTTCTTTAACCAGCCAATCGCCTTTAATTTGAATTACTTTTGCATTCCCATCCAGAGTAATGGTTTTTTGTGCATCAATCATTTGAGCTCTATCACCAGTTGATTTTTTATCTTTTTGTAAAAAAACAACATTACCGAAAAAAATGGCATCCTTTTTTTTAGTCCAGTATTCAAGAACATTAGAAGTAACAACCGTTCGTTCTTTTTTTAATGCCTTTTCAACTCTTTCCTGTTTTTCTTTTTTGTCTTTTGGTTTGTTTGCCGGTGTTTTATAAGCTTGATCTTCTTCTCTGTCCAATCGGACATCTTCTTGAAGTAATATCTTTTTTAATTCATGCCATACTGTCATTTTTTTTCCCGTAATTACGGTTTTACGTTGTGGTTGCTCTTTGTCCCATTGCACAATTTTAACAGGCCCGTCACAGTAAGATATTTTTGTTTTTTCATCATATTTTGCCTCATCTGTATATATCGTAATATTATCCTGTATAATTTTTACTTTACCTTTTACAAAAGCAAATTTATTTTTTCGATCATACAAAGCTTCGTCAGAATAAATTCGGACTTTAGAGGTCGAAGAAGCTGTTGGGATAGGATTTTTAGATGGTTTTGGGATTATAGAGAACTTTGGTTTAGGTGTGGGTTTTGCTATAGGTTTAGTTGTAACTTTGGGAGACACGCTTGTTGAAGGTTTTGGTTTGAACGTTGCCGACTCTTTAGGTGAATATGAAGATTTAATCTCCGGGGTTTGAACAGGTTGTGAAGATTTTGGCAAAGTGAGAGCTATGGATGGTGAAATTAATGGAGATGTGTAATCATATAAGGTTACAGATGATGAAGGTGATGGAGAAGAAGAGCTTCCTACAGAGCTTGAAATATAGGATAAGTTAATTACTATTAATAATATAGTAATTACAAAAAAATATTTTAAAATTTGTTTTAAATGTTTCATTGATTCTTTATTATATACTTTTTAATCTAATCCGCACCTTTCATTTTAGGCACTTTTAAAAAATTTTCTTCAATATCAGGAGCATTTTTTAATGCTTCTTGCATAGACAGGCACTGTGATGAGTCAACAATATCTTCTCTAAATACATTTGCTCCTTTTATTGATTTAAAAACAGGAGCTATATCAGAAGTATCCAACTCATTTAACTGTTGAAAATAATTAATGATTTCACCTAATTGAGTTGTAAAATTTTTTGTCTCCTCATCAGAAAGTTTTAATTTTGCAAGATTCGCTATGTGTAAAACCTCTTCTTCTGTAATCATTATTTATTTTTTTCTCCTTGTGAATCTACAATGTTATTTTAACTATTGATAATTCTTTACAAACATATTATAATATATTTGGAGATATAATAAAGAAGGGAGACAATTTTGCCAACAGCAAATCTGGAAATACCTGTTGAACTTTGTCAACAATTACTTCAAACTGCTAATGTCAGCGGTCTGAGTGTAGAAGAGTTAATATCCGTATTTTTAAATAACTCTTCTGTTATTCAGGCACAGGCATCTGTGACTTTTGAAGAATTATTAAAAGAAGCAATAGAAACCCATAAAGATACGATTGAAAAATTGGCAAAAAAATAAATGCGTTATTTAACAATTGATGAATTAATAAAAATAAATGAGGCTCTTATCGGAAAAATTGGAGGCTTAATCGGCATAGTCGATAAAACCGGTTTAACCGAATCAATAGAGCGTCCCAAAATGAAAGCCGGGGATTATGAGCCATTCCCGACCATCTGGGACAAAGCTGCCGTATTAATGGAAACTATTGTGAAAACCAGACCTTTTGCAAATACTAATGCGTTAACAAGCTTTTTGGCAGCTGTAATGATGCTCAGATTAAACGGATATATTTTAAGACCGGAACCTGGTGATGGCGACGAGATTATTTCAATCACATTTCTTCAAATGACTGTACCCCAGATTGCAGACTGGTTTAAAAATAAATCAATATCAATATTGTCCGGTGATAACGAAAAATCTCAAGGTTGAAAAGTCTAAGTATTAATCAAATACATAAGAATTCACCGTTCCATGCTTAGAAATAGTCATTTGAGCTATTTTATTGGCAAATTCGGCACAATTATAAGGAATTAATTTGTTGCAAAGGGCATATAAAAATGCCCCTGCAAATGCATCTCCTGCCCCTGAAGTATCGATTACTTTTATATCTTTATTCCCGTGAATTTTGTTTTGTTGCTGATTATAACTAATAATACAACCATCTTTGCCTGTCTTTAAAATAACAATTTTAATGCCTTTTAGATGTAAATATTTAAAAATTTCTTGCGGGTTTTTTAATTCCAATAAATTTTCTGATTCATAAGGAAAATTTAAAAAAATTATATCAATATATTCTAAAATTTCATTAAAATTTTGTTTTGCTTCTTCTATGTCACATAAATTTAATCTTAAATTAGTGTCATAAGAAATTATACAATCATATTTTTTTACTGTTTTCAAAATTTTTTTTACAAGTTGTTGACACGATTTTGAAATAGCCTGAGTAATCCCGGAAGTATGTATGATTTTAGCTTTTTTTAAATAATTTATATCTATATCCTGATATTTTAAAAAAGATGCACTGCTATTTTTACGGTAATAAATAAATTTATGCCCTCTATCAGGTGCATTAATAATAAAATATATTCCTGTAGGGGCAGAACATTGTTTTATACAGGCTATGTCTATATTTTCTTTTTTAAAACATTCAAGTAAATAATCTCCAAACATATCATTGCCGACTTTTGTTATATATCCTGTTTTGCCGCCTAATCTTGAGGCGGCAACAATAACATTTAAAGTATCTCCGCCAAAAGACATTTTAAAATGGTTTTCTCCCTGCGTCCGGCATAATTCCACCATACACTCCCCAATGGATATAATATCAAATTGACGATTTAAATGTAAATTTAACATAGTAAATTTATACGGTTCCTACAATTGAAAAAGAAGTAAATTCGTTTGTCAGCTCTTTATAAGTTACATCAACGCTCCAAACATGTGCGCCCGGAGGCCCGTTATGACACCATTTGATAAATTCTTCAATTTTATCATCATGCCCTTCAACAATTGCTTCGACCTGTCCGTTTGAACGATTGCGAACCCAACCTTTTAGTCCTAAGCTTTGTGCAGCTTCTCTTGCCGAATAACGATAAAAAACTCCCTGAACTATACCACTTATGAATAAATGTGCTCTTTTCATACCGGGTCATAACCTCCTGGATTCCATGGATGACATTTACAAATTCTTATTATACCTTTAATAAAACCTTTTAATAAGCCATATTTATTTATAGCCTGTATCATGTATTCGGAACAAGTGGGATAAAACCGGCAATTAGGCGGTGTAAACCGGGAGATTTTCTGATAAAGTCTAATGATACTTATTATTATTTTTTTTATATTTTTTCCCCTCGCTCTCTAACTCAAAACTTAAGACTACTGTGGTTATGGATTAACATTTTTAATTGTTTCATCCGGTTTATTCTGTTTTTCTATTGTTTTAAAAGCATCAGTAAAATTCCAGAGCCAAAATCCTATGCCACCTAATTGTAATGTTAATGTCAAAGTTTCAAGTCTGCCGTCTACCGTCTCTGTTTTGGGACGGTAATAGTCTACCAGCAGATATGCGGAAAGAATGGCAACTGCACTTGCCATAACGATTGCACCTTTTTCATATTCCTGAGCATAAATATGTCCCAATCCGGGAACAAAAAAGGATAATAAAGCCCCTATTGCAGGACTTTTTTCCTGTTTTTCTTTTTCTGTATCTTCATCGTTTGTCTCTTCCTGCTCTATTTTAGATAGGAGTGAATAAGGGTCTGTATTTAAAGAATAATTAATTGTAAATGGTGAATATGATGAGAAAAAATCATCCCATAAAATCAAGGTATTGGCATTTGCATTCAATTGAAATATAAAAGAGAATATAATTGTAATAGTAAGAAGATATGTAAAATATTTTTTCTTCATTTTTTATAACATCTTTCTTTTTATTCTAAAATATCAAATCTGACTATCAAAGTCAATTTAATCTCCTGTTTCTTTAATACAAGTGACATATAAATTGAGTATAATAAAAGCAGGTAAGAAAAGTTATGCAAACAAAGTTAACAAATTTAAATAATATTGAAAATTTATTTTCAATATTATGGACAGGCAATTTTAGACCTGATGACAAATATTCTAATGAAAGTAAAGTTCTTGTTTCTGCTATTAATAATAATTTTAAGGATATTAAAATAAAAATCAAAGATCCGCTAATTGATTCGGAAACATTTGAGTTCAATGGGAAGACATATAATTACTTTTCATATATCTGGAAAAGTCTACATCCTGAACCAAGAATACCGGAATTACTTGGAATTTATCCTCTTTATGAAACAAGATATATTAGGAATTATGCATGGGGATTAACGCGTACTAATGAAAGAACTATTGAGGTCCCAATTGCCTGGGAATTATTTCAAAAATATAAAGGGAAAAATATTTTAGAAGTAGGAGATGTTCTCACTCAATATTATGATTTCCCGTTAAATCATGATGTTTTGGATAAATATGGCGAGGCTGATTATGTTATTAATGAGGATATAATAGATTTTAACCCTTCTAAAAGATATGATTTAATCATCTGTATTTCAACATTAGAACATGTTGGCTGGGATGAGCCTGTCAGAGAACCGGATAAAATTTTTCCTGCCATTGAAAATTTAAAGAATTTATTATCTTCAACAGGTACACTTATTGTTACCATACCTGTAAATTGGAACCCTTATCTGGATGAATCATTGAAAAATGGCAAAATAAAATTTAGCGAACAATATTATCTAAAAAAAATATCTAAAAAAAATTATAAATGGGCACAAAGTACATTGGAAGATACATTTTATGAAACGTACGGCCCCTCCCCGTGGGGAGCTAATGGATTGTTTATAGGCATTGAAAACAAAAATCCGTCATTAAATATAAATGAAACAACCAAATTAATAGATTCGGAATTTATCAATTTATTTAACACGGAATTGGGTAATCCTATAGTACATGTGCAACATATTTTTAATAATAATTTTGTGGTTTATGAAAATATTTTATTAAATATTGGACTAATAACTTATGAGATTGATTCTTCCAATATACATAATGTAAATAATTATGACAAAATGGATGAAATATGGGTTTTAACGGATTCTAATATTCAAAGGCTTATTGAATCAGGCATAAATTTTCATAAAATTTTTAAAATACCAATTACATCCGAATATTCTAACGAAAGACAAAATTACCCGGCACAATTAATTGTTGAAAGGATTAATTATTTATTACAACAAAAAAGCAAAGAAAGCCATACAGTTTATTTTAATGCAGATTTAAATAACATATTTAATCTGGAGATTTTTAAATTATTATTGTTCGTCGAATCATTAAATTGTTCATGGCTTACTGAAAAGAGTGTCCAAATATCTCCCTCATTAATTCCTTATATAAATAAATATCTGGATAGTGAATTTACGGTTTCATGTAATACTAAATATATGCCCAAATGCGGTTATTGGATTGGCATTGCATGTTTGAAAGAATGTGAACTTGATATTTTAAATAATTCAGCAGATAAAATATGGGTATTTACTCCTTATTTAAAACGAATGTTATTACAGGCAGGGATAAATAAAGAAAAAATAGAATATATTCCTTTAGGCATAGAAAAAATACAAACAATAGATGCATTTACTATCCCATTTATTGACAAAACAACATATAAATTTTTATTTATCGGCGAATTAACATGGGAGGCAGGAATAGATATATTAATAAAAGCTTATTGCAATTCTTTTTCCGGTGCGGATAAAGTTTGTCTTATTATTAAAGAAATTGAGACTTTAAAATCTAAAAAAAATGATATGGAAAATTTGATTTATGAAATAAAACAAACAAACCCCGATATGCCTTTAATTACTATTAGAACTTCTCCTGAATGTGAGGCTCAGGAGATAGAAGAATTATATCAACATTGTGATTTTTTTATTTATCCTTATCGAAGAGAAGATAATTTTATATGGCTACTTAAAGCCATGGATGCCGGGATTCCTGTTATAACTACGGATAGTTTGATGAATGAAGGTATTTGTAATCGCGAAAATGTTTATTTATTATCCTCTCAAAAAAAATATGTATGGGATAATTCAATAACCTCTGAATATTATGAAGTAAAAGTAAATGCGTTATGTGAATTATTTAAACAAATATCAAATAAGTCATTAAATTTTGAAAGCCAAATTAATAAAGCCGGAGAGCATGTAAAAAATAACTTTCCCATTTCTAAATTCAGAGAAAACGTTAAAAATAGCTTTAATAAAATTCGTTCCCAATCCATTGTAAGATTTAAAAACGATATTATTCGCGAGTATTTGATTAAAGCAGTGGATTTATTTAATGAGAAAAAATTAGAAGAAGCTAAAATAGAATTAGATAAGGCCTCTGAATTAGACGATACAAATATCAATATTCTTAATAATTTAGCAACAAGTTATTTATTGACCAATAAAATTAAAGACTTCAAAAATATTGTATTAAAAATAATCCAAAATAATTTAAATTTTCAGCATATAATTTCTTTATTGTCTTATATAAAAGACCCAAATATCAAGACAAAAATTGAACTTTTTATTCCCAAACGTATATTTGTATGTGATTATAAGTTTTATGACCTGCTAAGTTTAGAAGATAATAGATTATTTTTTACGACTTTACCACAACCCGCGAACTGTTACAGCAGGATATGGCATATAAAAAATTTAGATGGATTTCCTGATAAAAATGCACATATTAATATTATCAGATTTTTAGAAGATGATGAAATTAATTTAAAAGAGTTAAACGTATATTTAACAGCTGATGAAATATGGGTGGGAACCAAAGGACAAAGGCAAATATTAATGGAAAAAGGTTATGATAAAGCTAATATATATTATATCCCTTTTTTAATTAATCCTGATATATTTACAAATAAGGAAGAATACATTTTTACGGCAAAAGCTGAATTTAATTTGCTATTTATTTATGATATCAATGATTCTAAGTCCAAATGGCAAGATTTATTAAAAGCTTATTTTGAAATATTTAATCATGAAAATGATATTAAACTATGGTTTAAAGTTTATCCTGAAAATGAAACAGAATATTTAATATCACAAATTCATACTTTTTGCCATGTCAATAATTATGATTTGGATAAAACACCGGATATTTGTATTTTAGAAGAAAATATTAATATTAAAAAATTTATATCTGTCTTAAGAATCGTAGATGGAGTAATATGCCCTACTTATAATTCAGGAGAAAATTATTTTACCCTTATTACCAGGTTTCTATCTATTCCATTAATAAAAGATTACAAAAATATCGATGATTTAAAATATAAATTACATCTTTTATATGAAAATAAAGATATAATATTAGAAGAAAATTTGACATTAACACCTAAATTATTATGTAAATATAATTATAAATTATTAAATAAATATATTATCTATTATTTAATAATTAAACAGTTGAAAAAAATTTATTAAATGATAAGAATACTCCGATGCTTGCGTGGGTAGACTATACAATTCCTTCTATTCGCCTCAAACTTTTCATGTATTGACGGGGAGGAAGCAAAAGACTATTTTGTTTGTCAATATACGGATTAATATGACAGGTTAAAGATTTAATTTCATAATTTATTTTTTCAAGAGTTTCTTTTAATTTTTCAAGGTGTTCTTTAAATACAGTTTGAATACGTTTTGTGGTTACACTAAGCTTGACCTGTAATTCTTTATCTACGACAGATAAGTCAGCGACTATTTTGCCCAGATTGTTCGTTTCTACCGCAAGAGTTAATTTAATTGTGCCTTTTTTATTGTTGAGGTTATTTTTGTCTTGCTCATCTTCTAATTTTATCATAATTTCATTATTAAATATTGTATTATTGATGCTTACAAAAAATGGAATGCAAAAACTATTGTTTGCCTGAGTCAATATCTCTCTGGCATATAAATTTAATCCGACTTTTTCTAATTGAGCAAACATTTGTTCCAATGCTGGTTTTAAAGACTGAAAGTTTATCATATTCTTTAAATGTTCTTCTGTTCCAAGTGGATTTCTCCTTACATTATAATATATTTTTTCCTGACCTTCCTCTAATACCATTAACATTTTAGAAATGGCATCCAGTCCACTTTGTGCAGGTTTTATAAGTTTTTCTATATCCCCTATGTTTGGGAACAAAAGCTTTATTTGTTGTTTTAATTCTGAAATTTCTTTTTCTAATTGTCCGATATTTTGTTTTAATAGTACAATTTGTTCTGATAGCCTGGTTAAAGAAGTTTGGTTTAATGAATCTAAAACAGTTTGAAGAAGGTTATTTAAATTTGTAATTTTTTCCATAAGTTTTGGAAGAGTAATTGTTAATTGTCCTGCAAGTGACTGATTTATAACATTTACAGGTTCATTAACATTTAAAGGGTGAGGGGTTACAGTAGTTGCTCTGGGATTAGAGATGGCTTTGGGATTATTGGATGTATTAATAATATTTTGTTTTTTATTACTATCTGTATCAGGCGTTTCAGTCGAAGAGATTGAGGTTTGTTTAAGACTTACAATTTTATTTGTCTCTCCCTGTATATTTTCAGTTACTGGTAAAATATTAACAATAGCTGTTTGTTTTGACATCCCATCCAAATTTTGATTTAAAATTTGAGGACCTGCTTGAAAAAGACTCATCATTTGTTTTTGCTGTAAGTGTTCGACTCTATTTTGAAGATGTGAAGTCAATATTTGTTTAATTTGCGGTTGGGTATTAACTATAGTTTGTCCGGGTAATCCTAAGTGAGAGCTTAAATTAGACATTTTGAATTGGAATTCGGATTTTATCCTTGTTAAAGATTGGGGCTCTCCTTTATTATATAAAGCACCTTCACCCTTTTGAGCCGTAGAAGTTTGTTGTGCCTGACCAGCTTCACCCTTTTGAGCCGTAGAAGTTGATTGTGCCTGACCAGCTTCACCCT
>Ga0208863_1001194_pt1 | contig 17688 bp, 22 predicted proteins | sample RifOxyD3_FD_184040 | JGI IMG/M metagenome (GOLD analysis project Ga0208863, IMG submission 184040) | Soil microbial communities from Rifle, Colorado - Rifle Oxygen_injection D3 (SPAdes) | ecosystem: Environmental > Terrestrial > Deep subsurface > Rock core/Sediment | place: Rifle, Colorado...
AGGGATTATAGGGGAGATCTTCCGTACTCCCCTGCGATACGAAATTGGAGGAAGAATATGATCGTATGAGAGAAGAAAGCTGTTCTTTCGGATACGTTCCCCGAACGTACGCTTTATATCCTCCGGTCGTCTCGTCATAGAGATCGGCAGCTATATCAAACGAAGTATGATCCGTAAGTTTTCCGTATCCGTAAAACTGGTTGCTTTCCGGATCGGTTGCCCGAAAATTTACATATCCGCTCGGGAGAAAATTATTGCTTACGTATCCGGAAATTCCGTAGGCCCCAGTGAGCGAGTGCATATAGGTTCATCGTTCATCGTAAGAGATATAATTCGAGTTCGGTTCTGGGAGGGTTTTTTTCATCTGGTAATAGTCCGAGAGACTCAGATACAGCGAATCAATCGTCTCGATTCGAGTGGCGTTATTCGTTATCTTTACATGTCCGGCATAGGAGACATAAGCGACAATACTCACGGTTGCGAGTATACTAATCGAGACAAGGAGCTCGACGAGCGTAAAAGCTGAGTGTCTCTTCTTTATTTCTGTATTTGTTTTCATATAAGAAAAAGATAAGAACTAAAGTTACATACGGAAAGTATTTTAGCACATAAATAGAAAAAACAAATTGAATTTTTATTTTTATCTCTATACTCGGTCTTTAATTATCCTCTTTTTTGAAATCATGCGAACGATAGAATGTCAGGAATTCCCGGAAGACCATACATATTACAGGACGACTTCACCCGTTTACAACAAGTATCTTCGGGACTATTGTCATATCCATACTATCCCGCTCGAATGAGGAACTCGCTTCGGTTGGATGAAACGGATTTTCGGAAAATACGCCCAGCTTGTGAAATTCGAACGGGTCGATACGGAACCGACGAAAGAATCGCTCAAAGCCCACGGATTCGTGCGAGGAGTCGTTATTTGGATACCGTTCCGCCGAACCGATATACCGAAAGGTTGGCGGAAACTTGCCGTAGGAACGCATTTCACGAGAACCGGATTCACACGCATAGAAGATCACGAATACTATAAAAAATGGAATGAACGAGCACGAAGAGCCCGAAAGAAATTCCTCTCCAATAATCCTGAGGAGATTCAAATACGACTCGTCGACGATAAAACCTTTGTCGAAGCTTTTCGAAAAGTAAAAGTCAAACATCTTTTCAAATCCGATTACATCAAGTACTATCAGGCGATGATAAGCTCAGGGAAAGATTCCATCCGAAGCTATGTATGCTACCAGGGAGATACTCCCATCTCAGGTCTCGCGGTACACGACTATACTCCGAATTCTACAGTCCACCTCGTTGCCTTTACAAGTAAAGAAGCAAATCCAATACAGGCGGGAACCGGTCTCATCGACCGATGGTTCTCGGACAGTATTGATCGCGGAATAGAATACATAAACTTCGATCATCTCCGAGATTCTTCTATGGAAAAATCCCAGCAATGATACACGGATTTCAAACTCAATTTCATAGAAAACGAATGTTATTTCCGAGATTCGTACTTTCGATTTTTATAGGAAATCGCACATAAAAATAGCACGATTGCTCGTGCTATTTTCGTTGTTGGAGAAGTATCACGGGAGTATATTCCGGATTGCTTCTTCCAGTTTATTTTGGGGCGTGCTCGGTGGAATTTCTCCGACTTTAAGAGTCGATTCAAAAAACCCAGGAATCACTTTGAACACATCCCCATCGGAGTGGACTTTATAAGTCGCTCCGTTTACTTCTACCCTCACAGGTTCGCTCATGATCATTCCTCCTTTTATATTTGAAAATTAGGCGTAGTTCCCTGGTTCATTTGTCTTTGTTGCAATGTAATATATGTACTAAAATTTATTTGTCAATACTCGTTCTTAGAATGACTCATTTTTTCGTTTGCAAATACCGAAAAAATCGGTATATTACGGCACAAATTACCCGATAACTATATTTTTGTATGTCCGAGAATCTTACTCCAGAAGAACTCGAAAAAATCGTAGCAACAGAAGAAGAAACAACTGTTATCGAAGAAACTTCCGAGGCCTCAGACGAACTTCCTCCGCCTTTTTCTGGTACCGCTCTTTCCTATGACGGAGATGCAAATCGTTCCATCGTCGAAGAAATGGAAACCTGTTACCTCGACTATGCCATGTCGGTTATCTGTATGCGTGCCCTTCCGGATATCCGCGATGGTATGAAACCGGTTCACCGACGTATTCTCTACGCTATGTACGATGGTGGAGTTCGTGCTACTGGTAAGCACCGCAAGTCTGCTCGTGTAGTCGGAGATGTTCTCGGAAAGTACCACCCACACGGAGATAGTTCCGTATACGAAGCAATGGTTCGTATGGCTCAGGATTTTTCTATGCGTTATACGCTCGTCGACGGTCAGGGTAACTTCGGTTCCATGGATGGAGATAATGCCGCTGCCATGCGTTATACCGAGGTAAAGATGGCGAAACTCGGAGAGCTTATGCTTGCTGATATCGATAAAGATACGGTTGATTGGAGAGATAACTACGATGCTTCGACCAAAGAACCAACAGTTCTTCCGACTCGTGTTCCGAACTTACTTCTGAATGGTTCTGTCGGTATCGCCGTAGGTATGGCAACCAATATCCCACCACATAATCTCTGCGAGGTTATGGATGCGCTCAATTTCATCCTCTATCATCCAGCTCCAGAAACTATCACTATCGAGAATCTTCTCGATTTTATCAAAGGACCCGATTTTCCAACTGGAGGTGTTATCTATAATCGGAAAGATATCCTCAATGCGTACGCAACAGGACGAGGTTCTGTGACTATGCGAGGAGTTGCGACTATCGACGAACTCAAGAATGGAAAACGAGCCATTATCATTACCGAGATTCCATACCAACTCAATAAAAAATCATTTATCGAGAAGATTGTCGAACTTATTCAAGAGAAAATCATTATCGGAATCTCTGATTTGCGTGACGAATCTAAGGGTCTTGGAGATGTACGAATCGTCATCGAGATGAAAAAAGATGCTTTTCCAAAGAAAATCCTCAATCAACTCTACAAACTTACCCAACTTCAGACAAGTTTTTCATTTAATATGATTGCTCTCCACGATCGTGGAATCCAACCAAAACTCTTCAATCTCCTCGAGATGCTCGAAGAATTCATCGTTCACCGACGAGAAGTTATCGAACGACGAACTCGTTACGAGCTCATGATTGCCGAAGCTCGCGCTCATATCCTCGAAGGACTCAAAATCGCTCTCGACAATATCGATGCGGTTATCAAAACCATCAAGGAATCCAATAGTAAAGAAGAAGCTCACGATAATCTTATGAGCCGATTCGGACTCTCTGACAAGCAATCTCAAGCGATTCTCGAGATGCAACTCCAGAGACTTTCTGGACTTGAAAGACGGAAGATCGAGGACGAACTCGCAGAGAAACTCCTTCTCATCGCCGATCTCCGAGACATCCTCGCGAAACCAGAACGTGTGAATACGATTATGGGAGATGAATTTAACGAAATCAAGGACAAATACGGTGATGCTCGTCGAACCGAAGTTCAGACTGGAGCTATCGGAGAATGGAATCCAAAAGATACTATCCCCAATGAAGAAGTGGTTATCGCTCTTTCCAAGAATTCTTACGTAAAACGTATCAAAGCATCTGCTTTCCGTACGCAACGTCGTGGTGGAAAGGGAGTCAATGTCGCAGTCAAGGACGAGGATGAAGTAAGAATCATTCTCTCGACAAGCAATCACTCGGATCTTCTGTTCTTCACGAACACTGGTCGAGTATTCTCGCTTCCAGCATACGAGATTCCAGAAACACAGCGTACTGCCAAGGGTCAACCGATTATTAACCTTCTTTCTCTCCAGAAAGAAGAAGAAATCACTGCTATTCTTGATCTCGCAGCAGTACAAGGAAAACACTTCGCACTCATTTCCAAGAAAGCCGTAATCAAACGAGTCGATATGGAAGACGTGAAGAATATCCGAACTTCTGGGCTCATCGTTATGAAACCGCGTGAAGGCGATGAACTCGGTTGGGTACGAGTGACCAATGGTGAAGATAATATCCTCATGGTTTCTAAACACGGAAAGGCTATTCAGTTCAAAGAAGAGGATATCCGAGTTATGGGACGTGGAGCTGCCGGAGTTCGCGGAATGCGAATCGCCGAAAACGACTCGGTAGTCGAAGCGGACGTTGTCAGTGAAAACGATAAATACGTCTTCACTGTAACCGAGAATGGAATGGGAAAGATTACCAATATCGAAGAATACCGAGAACAAGGACGAGGAGGTTCCGGAGTAAAAGTCGGAGCTATGACCGAGAAAACCGGGGATGTTATCGGAGTCAGTCTTCTGAGTGAAGAATCCCGTAAGGACGGTGAAGTTATGCTCATCTCCAAGACCGGTCAAACCGTTCGAGTTCCACTCAACGGAGTCCGTACAACCTCTCGTGTTACCCAGGGTATCATACTTGCCAAACTCAAGGACAAAAAAGATTCCTTCACGACTGCCACTGTTATGAAAAAAGGCGAAGAAGAGGAAGAAATTATTGAAGAAAAGACAGAAAATACCGAAGAATAATAACAAAAACTCCCTGAATTCAGGGAGTTTTTTATAGAAAAAGAACCGATTTTTCGGGGAAATATCGTGAAATTATCTATTGAAAAAACAGTTTTTTTGCGTATGATGAGTTGGTAATCCATAATTAAAACAAATATGCGTGAAACCAATATGAAACATATCCAAGAAATCGAGCGCCTCAAATATTCGGGGCTTTATGCTGATGCGAAAATCAAAGTACAAGAATACCTCCTCCAGCACGCCGACGACTATCGTCTTTATGAAGAACTCGCCGACATTGGACTCTACGAAGGGGATATAGAAGCAGCGGAAGCAGCACTCAATGCTGCTCAACGACTTCATCCGGAATCTGCAACCGGTATGTACCTTATGGGATTCATCCATATTTCCAAGAGCAATTTCCGTATCGGAGTCGAACTCCTCGAGAAAGCCAATGAGCTTTTCCCGAACAATCCGGAGATTCTCCGAAATCTCGGATGGGGCTATGCCATGCTCGGAAATCCGAGTAAAGGTGTCGCTGTTATGAAACGAGCACTCAATCTCTCACCAGATGACGAACTTATTATGGAAGATCTCGGTGTCACACTCATTTCAGAAGGAAATATAGAAGAAGGAGCATCTATGCTCAAAAAAGCTGGAAAAGAATCCCGTCTCGACGAACTCAAATCGATGATGGGAATGTAATGATACATTATAATTTATAAGCTTTTCTATTTGTGTCCTTCAAGATAAGCAACATTGTTGATTACAATCAATTCATAGCACTCGATATAGGAACCTCGAAAATCAAGGTTCTTATTTGTTCGATTGAGGGATGAGAACTAAAGATTCTCGGTTCTGCTATTATGCGGCAGAGTAAGAAAAATATTATCGATGGAGAGATTGCCGATCTTTACGGGATTTCCGAAACCATCAAAAAGACCATCAGTAAAGCGGGAGAGAAACTCGATGAGATACCGAGAGATATTGTTATTTCTCTCGGATCGGTTCTGACTTTCTCGGATATCATCCATATGAACTACATCCGGGAAAATCCTGAAAGTCCTATAACTATGGAAGAGATCGACAATATCGTCAAAAAAGTGGAACATACTTCACTTGATCGAGTAAAAGGGAAGATCCGGGAAAGAACCGGTATTATAGAATCGGAGATGAAACTCGTTACCACTTCTATTATTTCCATTACCATGGATGGAAAAAAACTTGGAAATCCTATCGGTTTCACCGGAAAGAACATAAAACTCGGGGTTATTAATGTTTTTGTTCCGCTTTCATACGTCAATATGATCCAAAATATCGGACGCGGACTCTCGAAAAATATCATATCGCTTATCCCATCCATTATCACACTTCCGAAGCTTCTCGAAGAGAAGAACGAGAATTTCGATTTCAATTGCTGTATCGATTTCGGTGCCTCAAAGACTACTGTCGTAGTGCTCAACAAAGGAGAAATCCTCGGCGGAAACACGATCAATTTCGGATTCGGTCTCCTCGAGGAGACATTCAAACAAAAAGAACCGAAACTTGGGTATCTCGACATTGAGCATCATATCGCTCATATTGAGCAAACGTATGAAGAACACAGGGAAGTTTTCGATGCCTTTTTCAATATTCTCTTCGATGCGATTTTCGTTGCCATGACGGATATTACCAAACAGCTTTTTCTTAAGAATGTTTTCCTTTCTGGATGAGGTTCCTCTGTATTTATCGAGCAGAAACTCAGGGAATATCTCCAGACGAAAAACATCGGAAACGATATACATATAGAACAACTCATAGAGAGCGATACGGAATGAGTGAAAGAATCCGAAGAACAGGTTTTTCAGACATCTTTGGAGAGTATTTCTCCTCATGATATAGGGTCGTTCACTCAGATTTTCGCCCTGGCAAAAGCCACGGAAGAAATGCTCCTCCTGAAAAAAGACCCCATTGCCCGTATACTCCGCTACATAATCTACCGATATGATTAAAAAATGACTTACCATCCATAAATACGAATCTATCATCGAGATATTTGAAAAAATTTCCGAGATGGATTCCTCTGAGATTCAGATCGAGATCGAGGATAATAATGCCCTCAATAACTATCTCAATCTCAAACTTCTCCTCTATCGTTTCCCAATGAAACGATTTTCTTTCATCACGAATAATAGCGAACTAAAGAAGCTCGGAGAATCCCTCGGGATTCGGTTTTTTCAGAAAAACGACGATATAGAATTCGAAAAAGAATACACGAAAAATCATATTCTTCGACATAATTTCACTTTTTTGGAGTACACCCGTTACGAGATAATGAAGCTTTTTTCGAAGTTCGTATTTTTTTCTAAAAAGAAAACCCTTTTCTATAAAAACAAGAAAATCTGACAGGATTCCAATGTATTTTTCCTTATCATAGGACTTGTCGCTTCCCTTTCACTCCTTTCTTTCATATTCTATTTTGCGGTATCGAAAACCTATGTGACGATAACACCGGAACTCGGAATCAAAACGGTATCGAGAAATATCGTATTTACCCAGAAAGAAGCCAGTGTGCTCGATAGTAAAAATACGGTCAACGTGCGACCGGTACATATAGAAATACCGATGGAATATACGTTCAACGTTACATCCATCGATGAAATGAGCACGAAAAATTCGTACGGAACTGTGGAAATTTACAATGAACTCCGACAAGAACAGGTTTTCCGTCCGACAACCCGTTTTGTTACGGACAACGGAATCGTATTTAAAACCTCCGAATGGATAAAAGTTCCTCCGACTCAAACGCTTTCGGGAATAACCGTTATCGGAAAAACCACTGCCACTCTCGTAGCTGATGCCTACGATACGAAAGGAAATATCATCGGAGTTCGCGGAAATATCGAAGAATGACTCACTCTTACAGTTCCGGGACTCAAATTTAATCGCGATAAAATCTATGCCAAGACTACAACAGCTTTTGTCGGTGGAATCGATCCAAAAATACATGTTCTCACCGAGAAAGAAGTAACGAGTTTCAAGGAAATTCTCACGGAAAAACTCAAGAGCAAGGCTCTGGAAGTTCTAAAAAACACGATCAAAAAAGCAAATACGGAAAATGGTGAGGATTATACTATTCTTCCTATCAATGACAACATTATTTATACCGTTAGCGATCTTCTTCTGGCAAAAGGTGCGAAAATCGGCGACAAAGGTGATGAGGTAACTATTACGGGAAAAATAAAAATCAGTACGTATACATATGACAGGACAGCCACGCTTTTCTATCTCAAAACCATTCTGAATGAGAGTCTTCTTTTCGGTACGGAGAAACTTATAGGAATTAATGATGAGAGTCTTCGTATCACGAATACCATCTCCAAAACCGCCATTCCTCAGTTTTCTCTCAAAGGAACAACGGAACTTGATGCAACCATTTCCTATAATTTCGAGGATTCTTCCAATAATCTCACAAAAAAATTAAAAAATCTCATAGTCGGAACTTCGCCGAAAGAAGCGACTTCCCTTCTCTTGAACGACAATAATATCGCGAGTGTAAAAATCACCTTCTCTCCTTTTTGGCTAACGAATGTTTCCAATAATCCGGATAATATAGAGTTCATAATACAAAAATAATATGTATCTTCTCGCTTTCGAGACTTCCTGTGACGACACTTCTATCGCGATATTTCGCGATCGGGAGCTTATCACGATGAAAACCCGATCTCAGATCCGGGAACATAATGAAACAAAATGAGTCGTACCAGAAGTAGCAGCAAGACTTCATGCAAATAATATTTTCGGAGTTTTGGAAGAAGTTTTAGAAGAAGCGAAAGTAACACTAGAAGAAATAGACATTATCGCCTGTACGGAATTTCCCGGACTTATGCCTTCACTCTTGGTCGGGATGAGTGTGGCGAAAACTCTCGCGAAAACTCTGGAGAAACCGTATATCGCTATCGACCATATCGAGGCGCATATGTTTGCGAATTTTATAGGAAGAAACACGGATGATATATTATTTCCTTCTGTGTGCTTAACGGTATCCGGCGGACACAACGAACTCTATCTCTGGAAGAGTATGTTCGAGCGGGAGAAAATCGGCGAGACGCTTGACGATTCTGCTGGAGAAGCTTTCGACAAGGTCGCGAAAATGATGGGACTCGGATATCCGGGCGGACCGATTATTGGGAAACTCGCAAGCGAATATACCGGTGAATTCCGTTCCATATTCCCAAAAGTGCTTTTGGATAAAGAAAGTCATGATTTCTCCTTTTCCGGACTCAAAAGTGCAGTGAAACGGGAAGTAGACAAAAGAATTGAAAAAAATGGTTCTTTGAGTAAAGATGATATCCGGGAAATCGCTTTTGAATTCGAACAAACAGTCGTGAATATCCTCTCTTATAAACTTTTTCACGCAGCGGAAACATATAGTATTTCTTCCGTAGTTCTCGCCGGATGAGTCAGTGCCAACGACCGGCTCCGAGAAACGATAGAACGACAAGCGAAAGAGAGAAATTATCGATTTACAGCTCCTATCTCCAAAGTATATTCCCAGGACAATGCTGCAATGGTAGGAATACTTGCTTACTATCGTTTAAAGTGAAATATCCAGACGTAATTCTTTCCCATTTTTATCGAAAAAAAGTGTGGCTTTCTGGAGAGTATCGATAGCTGTTCCGGATCATTGAAGTGTTTTTTTCCCGAGAACATTACGGATCATAAGAGATGAATACATTTTTTCATTTCATTCGGAAATAGAACCACTAATACTCATCAGACGAACTTCGCTCTCCGGAGCGCTATTTGTGAGATTATAATACTGAATCTCAAAAGAATTGATATCGGAATTTCCGGTCGCTCCGATTACCTTATACCACCTTTTTTGAAGTTTATCGGGGAAAGAAAATACCTGGACTCCTCCATTTGACGGAAGTACATACGTTTGTATGGGAGTATCATAGGTGAAAAATCCGAGTTCCCATGTTCCTATGTTCGTATCGGTACTTGTTATCTTTCCGGTTCCAGCTAAAAAATCGAAAAAACAATTCATAGGAGCAGGTTTTTTATACCAGTCAATATTCGTTATAAATCCAAGAGATCCACTCTCGAACACTGTCTCATAGGAAGTTATTTCATGTCTTGTTATTGTCTGGTCGAATCTATCGAGAGTATTTGACATAACCTTGGTTATCGTTTCCGTATCCTGAACTTCGAACATCCGGGAAAATCATGAGAAGGAGGATACTCCAACAATAGCAATTATTGTAACCACGATAAGGAGTTCGATGAGAGTGAATCAGCGGATATATATCTTCATCGCGAGAAAAAGAGAAAATAAAAAAATCTGTTCAAGTATAGGAGTTTTTCCTATAATTTCAAGGAAAGAAAGAGAAAGTAAAAAGTTTTTCTTATAATATTTGCAAAACAATTTGATTTTCTCTTTCTTTTTTATATAATCTCCCAGTTTTATAGAAATTACCCGTCTTTTGCTATGGAAAAACTTACACTCGTTGCGACTTCACGCGACACTGAGACTAAGCTCTCTACAATACGTGCAGACAAGAAAGTTCCTGCTGTCGTTTACGGACACAAGATTACTGCTCAAGCTATCACTGTCGGAGCTTCCGATCTTCTTAAGATTTTCAGAAAATCTGGAAAGACTCATATTATCGAGCTTAATCTCGATGGAAAGAAGCAAGACGTTCTTATTCACGAGACTCAACGAGCTCCAGTAAGCGGTGACTTTATCCACATCGATTTCTTTGCTGTTTCTGCAACTGAAAAAATCCATGTTCAGATTCCTGTTCACCTTATTGGAACTTCTCCTGCCTCAGTACAGGGTGGTCTTATCGAACAGAATATGCATATAGTCGAGGTAAAATGTCTTCCGAAAAATCTCGTTGATGCTTTCGAAGCAGATCTTTCAAGACTTGAAAATCTTGGTGATTCTCTCCATGTTAAGGATCTCGGAATCGATACTGTGAAGTTTGATATCCTTTCTGATCTTGAAAGTTCTATCGTTTCCGTTCATCTTCCAAAGGGTGTAGCTGAAGACGAAGTTGTAGCAGAAGTTGCTGCTGCAGAAGTTCCAAGTGTTCAGGATGAAAAGAAAGCTGAAAAAGAAGCACAAGCTGAATAATTTCCCCTCTACTACAAAATCCTATAAAGGAGAGCTCTACTCTCCTTTTAGTTTGTTTAAATCTCCATCAAAATACAAAAATCTATAATTTTCTTCGTTTTTAGAAGAATTTCCATATACTGCCCGTAATATACTTCATATCTTTATTTTTTCTATGAAAATTGTTATCATTGGATCTACTCCTCTTCGTAGCGATCTTTTTGCTCGAACCTCCGAAGTTCTCGAAGAACTCGGACTTACCGATATCGTCAGTATTCATGAATCGGATGACGAAGCTTATAAACTGGAATTGGGTATCACGGAAAATCCGGCTCTCTGTATAGAAGAAGAAAGTATTGATTTTCGGGATGTAATTTTCCAAGGAATCATTCCCGAGAAATCAGAAATAAAATCCCTTCTCATATCCATTGTTTGATGAGAAGAAATATCTGAAGATGCTTCGTGTGGAAGTGGTGGGTGCGGAAGTTGTGGTGGTGGGTGTCATTAGAAAACCTCTGAAAAAACTTAATGTTTTTAAATATCTCCCTATGATTCTCTCTAAACTTTTCGGGTCAAACTGTCGTGCGAAAATCCTGGAAAAATTCTTCATAGAGCACTCGGTATCATGAGATACGACGGGTATTTTCATACGGGAACTCTGCCGAGATATCGATGAACAGATAAACAGTGTACGCCGAGAACTTATGAATCTAGAAGATCTCGGGATTCTCAAATCCCGTGAAGAAAACAAGAAGAAATTTTACAATATCAATAGGAGTTCTCCTATTTGCGATGAACTTTCCGAGATTTTCATAAAAACCTACAATCCTATTGAACCGCTGAAAAGCTTTTTCAAAGGAAAAAGGAATCTGAGTCTTATTACTATTGCGGATAGTCTCAAACAACTCACGAACATAAAATCGAACAATATCGTTGATATATTCATCATTGGCGAGCTCGATAAAATCGAGTTCAATAATTTTCTCGAAAAGGCGTTTTTCCGCAGGAAAGTAAAATATGCCGTGATGTCCGAGGAAGATTTCATCAACCGACTCGAATATGATGACAAACTTGTTCTCTCTATTCTCTCGCAGAAAAATATATCTTTCCTGAAAGACAGTCTCAATATACAGGAAATTATTAGTAAAAAGATTAGAAAATAATAACTTCTTGTCTTTCTCATAAAAGGGGGAATCCAATTATTTTCAATAAAAAATACTCCGAATCAATTCGGAGTATTTTTTATCCCTATTTCTTTATGAAATGTTTTTGAAAGAAATCCTTCGCTTCTTCAAGTTTCTTCAAGACATTCGTATCGTCTCATGCCAAAAGTTCTTTAGGAGCTACTTTAAGCGTAAAATTTCCTTTGTATCATCCGTCAGAGAGTTTGATGAGGAGACTTTCGAGTGGCATATCTCATTTTCATGGAAGAAGTTCTTCTTTATTGGCAGTCTTATCAGACAAATATACATTGTAGATACTGTTTCCAAGAAGCGAGAAAGTCCTAATGAGATCGGTTCCACTTTCCGGATCAATATTGGAGATATTGAGCGAGGTTTTTCCTGTTATCTTCTTGATGAGTGGAAGTGTCGCATCTTTATATTCCGGAATAAGAAACAGGAAAGTTTTCGGTTCTACATTGATAATGGCGATATCAATATTTTTATTGAGTTGTTGTACTTTCGGGAGATACTCTGAAAACCATTCCCCATTTTTATCAAGCCTGTGAGGAGGATAGAAACTCACTACTTTGCTTTCGAGAACCTTCGCCATCTCCACAATCCGATCCACTATCTTCGGAGTTATACGACGTTCGTAAGCAGTAATACTGATAACAGGTATATTGAATTCTTTTGAGAGCAGAGCGATATATTCGGTATTTTCCGTATCGAAATCAAGAGGATTGAGATCGAGACAAATTCCGTCATACTGTGCGTCCCGTGCGAATGAAAAAATCTTATGAAGTCCGTATCCGCGAAGAGAAGATGTCGAAAGAAGAAACATAAAAAAGTGAGTATTGATGTAATGGGACCATTATAACAGAAAAGAGAAAAAGAAGCAAATAAAATATTTTCTTGACTTTTATGTAAAAGTATTCCAAAATATTGGAAATAAGTCTTATTATCTATCTTTTATCCTATGCTTACATCCAGAATAAGAGATGTATCATCTTCATGAAGTAATCAACTGTCTTTGAATTTTGCCAACTCACCGTCTTCAGCGAAAACAAGAATCGCCGATAGCGTTTATGCCATTACTTCGAGTAATATCACTTTTCATCCGGAACAAAGCGAGATCGGCGAAAATAATTTCGCTCTGAAAATCTCCTATATGGGGAGAAGTTATTCTCTCAAAGGACTGTACAAGAAAGAATATATTCGTTCGTTCGATCAGGAAGATTTCTCCAGCACAACTGTCCGTATCATACGTTTCGATAGTATTCTCGCGTTTCGCGACGGTCGCTACGTTTCGGCATTTCTTCCGCCGAAAAACTATAACGAACTTATAAAAAACGCTCAAAATATTCTCTCCGGTCATTCTCAAAGTATTACAATCCATTAGTTCGAACACAAAACATAACGATATCCGTATAACAATAAATATCCTCCGAATTCGGAGGATATTTCGATTTTCAATCGAAAATCCCGTTTGATTTTTATGAGAAAAAACATATACTTCGGCCCATAAAAATCCTTTCCGAAAATTTGTAATTCATAATATACCAAAACCTCGTGTCTTTTCAGAAAACCAAACTTCCTCCAAATGAATCGAATGGCGGAATTTCCAGATTCGATTCTTTCAAAGATCGTTATTCTCTGATGAAAAAACGTAATTTTATTTCTGCGATATTTCTCGGATTTCTCGGAGTTTCCGGAGTTTTCGTTGTTTCTTTCGCAACCTTCGCGTACCTTCCTGCATTTCATTTCAATTTCTCACTTCCTTTTCCGAATGGAAGTGATCTTTTCAAAACAGTGAGTGGAACAGAACAGAATAAAATCAATATTCTCATAACCGGTATCGGTGGTGGAGAACATGATGGAGCAAATTTAACCGATACGATTCTTCTCGCTTCCCTTCAAGGAGAAAGTAAGACTATTTCCCTTCTCTCCATCCCCCGTGACTTATATGTTGAATATCCGCTCGGAGGACGCGGAAAAATCAATGAGATCTATATGCGATGACTATATGCGAAAGAATCTTCTACACAGGCTATGAATCATCTCGGAGACAAACTCTATGAGATTACCGGGGAAAAAGTCGATCATTATCTCAATATAGATTTTGACGGATTTTCCAAATTCGTGGATCTTCTCGGTGGAATTGAAGTGAATGTCAAAGAAGATCTCGTAGATACACAATATCCTGACAACAACTGGGGTTTTATCACTTTCAGTATCAAAAAGTGACTCCAAACTCTCGATGGTGCAACCGCTCTAAAATATGCACGAAGTCGTCATTCGACGAGCGATTTCGATCGATCTCATCGTCAGCAACTTGTTATAAAGGCTATAAAAGATAAACTTTTCTCGCTTAATATTCTCACAAATCCAACAAAGATAAAGTCCCTGTATTATGCGGTAGTTTCCCATATAAAAACAGATCTTTCCATGGGACAGCTCGCATCACTCGCTCTCTTTGGGAAAGATATTCCAACAGATAATATCCTTGCCTTCAATCTCAATGATTCTTGTTTTCAGGGACTCGCCTACTGTCAGCGTGGCGGTTTCCTCTACACTCCAGTACGTGAATTCTTCGGCGGAGCTTCCGTACTTCTCCCTGACGGAGCAACTCCTGACCATATCGGTTCTTATGCCAGCACTTCTAAATTCGCCAATATTATTTTCAATTATCCCGAGATGTTTTTGGAGAATTTCGAAATCAACGTCATAAATTCCACTAAAACTCCGGGGATTGCCGGAGATATCGCTCTCTATCTAAAAAAATTCGGGTTCAATATTCCAGAAAAAAATAGTGTCAGCAGCACAAAAGACATCTATGATAAAACTCAGGTTTTTACTCTTTGGGATGAAGAAAATAAGATTGGAATTCCTCCAACTTCCAAAACTCTCGAGGCTCTTTCTCTTTTCGTATTTGCTCCGCAACAAACGGTTTCTGTCAATAAATACAGCAAGTCTCCGAGTCCAAAAATCGAGGTTGTTCTCGGGAAAAATTACAAGATGGTAACGGGAGAGTAAAATTCCTTGAAAAAATCTGATTTTCCAGTACACTCTTTCTGTATTTTATCACCATAAATGCCACTCATGACAGGATTTAAAAAAGAAAAAATTAAGATTGGAGCTCTTAAAAAGGCGTACTTATCAACAAAAAACAAGAAAAAAACAGGGAGAAAGTACGTGGTTTTTTATGGGGTCTTACTTATGTTTTCCTTTGGTTTACTCTCTGCGTTCGGACTTGCTTTTTACTATCTTCACGATATTCCGGCTATCTCGAAAATTGAGAGCGACGTACTTCCTGAAAGCAGTGTTATATATGATCGCAACGGTGGTGAACTTTACAATCTCTATAATGAAGAAAAACGTACCTATGTGCCATACGACCAAATTTCCTGATATATGCGGGATGCTATCATAAGCACGGAAGATAAGACTTTTTTTGAAAATCCGGGAGTGGACCTCAAAGGACTTGTCCGCGCAGGATTGTATTATCTTATTGGAAAAACAGATAAAGTACAAGGAACCTCTACTATAAGCCAACAGCTTATAAAAAATATGTTTTTTACTTCCGAACGGAGCACTGATCGTAAAGTGAAAGAGATATATCTCTCATATGAACTGAATAATAAATATTCCAAGGAAAAAATTCTCGAGCTCTACCTAAATAAGATCAGTTTCGGAAATAATGCTTATGGAATAGAAGAGGCGGCAAAAACCTATTTCAACAAATCCTCCAAAAATGTCGGAGTTTTGGAAAGTTCTATCCTTGCATCGCTTCCAAAAGGTTCTTCATATTATTCCCCGTATTCCCATAAAGATCGCTTAATGGGGTATTTCTCTGTATATGAAGCCGAAAACCCAAAAGATATCACGCAGATAAATGAGAAAGATACACAGTACAAAAACCTTACGGAAAAATTCAAAAAATTCTTCGTCGGGTTAGAATTTAAGCCTCTGACTCAGAGTAAAGTAAGTATCTGTAATGTACAACAGGAGTATCTCAAAAATAGTTATTCCATTGACAGTTACGGCTGTACTGCGGTGGATTACGGTGATCTTCTTACATTTCTCAACAATATAAAAGTGGAGGGAACCGTTTCGGAAGTTCCATCTGTTTCAGAAAAAAGTTCAACCGGATCAAGAATCGCTACAAGCACAGTGACACCAAATCCTCCAACCGATACTGTTTCGGACGAAGATAAGAAAACTATGATTCTCGAATACAATACCTGACGCAAGGATTTCGCTCTCGGGCGTATGCTCGAAGATGCGAAAATAAAACCAGCGGAATATCAAAGCGCCTTTGTTCAAGGTCTCGATTTTCAATTTCAGGCATATAAAGAAAACATCAAGTATCCTCATTTCGTTTTTTACGTGAAAGACTATCTCGAGAACAAATACGGGAAAGATTTCGAAGCACAGGGTGGATTGAAAATCTATACGACCATTGATCCCATTCTTCAGGACAAGGCTGGAGAACTTATCAAGAAACAAGTGGCTATCAATACAACAAAATACGGAGCGAGATCCGCTGCTCTTGTCAGTATGGATAATAAAACCGGTCAAATTCTCGCTATGGTGGGAGGTGCTGATTATTTCAATAACGAAGAAGGGGGAAATGTGAATATTATCACTTCCATGCGTCAACCGGGTTCGTCATTCAAACCTATCGTCTATTCCCTTGCTATTTCCAAAAATCCCATTGGTCCGGATACTCCAATCTTTGACCTCAAAACCAAATTCGGAGATTGGGAACCGAACAATTACGATGAGAAATTTCTCGGAAAAATGACCGTAAAAAAAGCGCTCGATTATTCCCGGAACATACCAGCCATCAAGATGTTCTATCTTGCATGAGGAGAATCGGCTGTGGTGGATTTCGCGGAAGCTCTTGGAATCAACTCTCTCAATAAAGATGGGGAATACGGAGCACCACTTGCTATCGGAACCGGAGAACTTAAGCCTATCGAACTTATGCAGGCTTATAGTGTATTTGCCAATGAAGGATATAAAAAAGAAATAAATCCAATCTTGAAGATTACCGATCAGAAAGGGAATCTTATCGAACAATTCATAAATAATCCGGGGAGATCCGTTATGTCCGATGCAACTGCTTATATAATGAGTACTATTCTCTCAGATGCAGCGAGTCGTCCCTGAGATTTCTGGAACAATGTTCTGACTCTGAAAGATCGTGTTATTGCTGCCAAAACAGGTACCTCCAATAAAGACGTGAGCAAATGAGGGAAAAAACAAATCCTTCCCCGCGACCTCTGGACTGCAGGGTATACACCTCAAATCACTACGGTCGTTTGGGCGGGAAATGTTGATGGTACCGAAACAAAAGGAACCTGTGACGGACTCAATTGTGCAGCTCCTATCTGGCACGATTTCATGGAAGCGGCACATAAGGATCTTCCGAAAGAAGTTTTCGTAAAACCGGAGAGTATTTTCGCTGCCACTATCAGTCAACTCTCAGGAAAACTTGTCAATGAAAATACTCCTGAGGAATTGAAAATATCTTCTATTTTTGCGGTGAAACCGACGGAATCCGAAGAATCTTTCAGAACCGTAAAAGTCGACGGTCTCTGTAATGGAAAAGTGACGGATAGTACTCCGGTCGAAGCTATTAAAACCTGATATGTCGTCAATATCAATCCTGTTATCGACGGATATGAGAAAGACTGGCTTGCTTCTATTTCCGAATGGATGAAATCAGAAGCCTGAATGGCGTATTTTTCTGGAGCCAAAAACATCATCAGTTGAGTAAGCGACGAGGTCTGTATTCGACCGAATTCCACACTTTCCAATATCAGTGTTTCGGCATCGTTCAAAGATGGATGAACCTATCCACTTGC
>Ga0208863_1001195_pt1 | contig 17673 bp, 14 predicted proteins | sample RifOxyD3_FD_184040 | JGI IMG/M metagenome (GOLD analysis project Ga0208863, IMG submission 184040) | Soil microbial communities from Rifle, Colorado - Rifle Oxygen_injection D3 (SPAdes) | ecosystem: Environmental > Terrestrial > Deep subsurface > Rock core/Sediment | place: Rifle, Colorado...
AGGTCTTGCCCAATCGTTCATGCACGATTTCCGCAGTATGGGTAGTCGCATCTTTGGCGGTAAGCACGGCCGGGCAGCCGTCACAAGGCAGGGTCCCGCCATGAAATACCTCATAGCAAAATGTGCCCACCAGATCCTGAGACTGCTGAACCCCGAGTACCTCGCAAGCCCGCTGGTTAGCCCGGAGGATACGATAGGAGGGATCCTGGATGGTGGCAACGTCGCCAATGGCCGCAAAGGTTCGTTCCCATTCCTCCTTGGCCTTGCGAATATCCTCTTCCGCCTGTTTGCGCTTAGTGATGTTGTCCCACTCTCTTAAGGCCCGTCGCGCACTCCGCGGCATATCCAGCAAGGTTTCCACCGACTTCACGATATAATCCAGGGCGCCGTGCTTCATCGCCTAAACCGCCCAGGCCTCGTTGCCGTGGCTGGTCGTGATGATTACCGGAAAAAGGGGCGCGCCGGATTCATCTCGCCCAATCAGCTCGATCCCGTCGCCATCGGGCAGTTTCCAGTCGGTAATTACCAGCGTGGGGGCAAGCGTGGCGATCTGCAGCCGGGCCTCCTGAATGGTGCTCGCTCGTTCAAGACGAAAGCCAGGGTCTTTGTCGCCAAACCCCCTCTGGATAAGTTCGAAATGGTCATCCTCATCCTCAACGATCAGGATCACTTGCAGATCGGTCATAATTTCCTCGGTGCTCAGGTATTATTTCAAAGGATTGACATTCCATCCCAGCCAGTAAAAGCCCAGATCATGCATCAGTCTGGTGAATTTCTCAAAATCAAGGGGCTTGACCAGATAACTGTTGGCATGAAAAGCATAAACCTTACAGATATCCTGTTCCGATTCTGAAGAGGTAAGCACAACCACGGGGATAGATTTGAGCTTTTCATCGGTCTTGATGGTCTTCAGCACTTCCAGGCCGTCGATCTTTGGCAGTCTCAAGTCGAGGAGGATCAGATGGGGACAGGGGCTCTTGGTCTTGTCGGCATAAGTCCCTCGCTGATAAAGATAATCCAGGGCCTCCTCGCCATCCTGAACCCAGTAAATCCTGTTGGCCACCTGGTTTTCCTCTAAACTCCTCCGAATCAACTCGGCATGATCCTCATTGTCTTCAACCAGCAGGATATTCAGTAGCTCTCCCTTCATCCTCTTTCCCCCCTCAGGCAGGCTGCTGTGGCAGTGTGAAATAAAAGATAGAGCCTTGATCGGCCCCCGCAGATTCGACCCAGATCGTCCCGTGATGAAGCTCGATGATTCGTTTGACCAAGGCCAGGCCGATACCGGTCCCTTCCGAATGGGGATCCAATTTCTCAAACAGCCCGAAGATTTTATCACTAAATTTCATGTCAATGCCAAGGCCGTTATCCTTGACAAAATAAGCCTGCCGCCCGTCGGCCAGAAAACGACAGCCCACTGCAACTTGTGGCTCAGTCTGGTTTCCCATATATTTAACGGCGTTTTCAATCAGATTTTGCATGACCTCCCTGATTCGGTGGAGATCAGCAAAAACCACTGGCATATCTGGTTCGATTGTAACCTTAACACCTTTAGCCCTGATTATGCCATACAGAACCTCAATGGCATCCTGAGCCGCCGCGGTCATAGAAAATTTTATCGACGGTTGCACCATCCGGCCGATTCTGGACAGTTCCAACACGTCTTCCATAAGAGCTTGCATTTTATCAGTCGCCCCAGCGATGCGTTTGATGTCACCTTCCATCCGCGCAATATTTCCGGCCTTAGCATCAGCGACCAAGGAACCAAGGAAACCCTTAATGGTGATAATGGGGCTCTTCAAATCATGGGAGATGGTGTAAGTGAAGCGTTCTAGTTCCGCGTTTTTTTGTTCAAGTTGCTGTTCAGCCTTTTTCCGTTCGGTTATATCCTCGAAACTGCCCAACAGCGCGGTCACCTCCCCTGCCTCGTTACGGATCGGCACTTTAATCGTCCGCACCATGCGATCCTGGCCTAAAACGGTATACGCCTCCTCAATGTTTTTCAATTTACCGCTTTCCATGACCTCCCGATCGTCAGCCCTGTACTTCCTGGCCAATTCCGCCGGGTAAAAGACGAAGTCATCCTTGCCCACGAACTCTTCTACTTTCAAGGCATGGTCATCGGCATAGGCTTTATTGACAGAGAGGTAGACAGAATTACGATCCTTCAGGAAGATCTTTAGGGGGAGGCTTTCGAGGATGATGTGCTTGATGGTCTCGCTCTCCTGCAGCGCCGCAAGGGTCGCCTGGAAACTCGCGGCCATCTGGTTGAAATTCAGCAAAACCCTCTGCAACTCAGGACTGCCGGCGATCTTGACTCGAACCGACAAATCCCCCTGGGTCAGGGTTTTGCTTACTTCCGCGAGAGATAACAGTGGATGCAAAGCTTTACGCAACACAAACCAGATGCTGAGCAGGACTAACGCAAGGGAGAAGCACATTGCCTGAACCAGATACAGGTAACGGTCCCACCCTCGGTTGATAATCCGACTGGGTGACATGGAGAGGGAAAGAAGCCCGTAATACACTCCCTCAACGATAATGGGCCTATTGACGTAGATGGTTTCAAGCCCGCACCAACGGGCGAAAAATAGCGGGGTTTCAAGCTTAATAATGCGCTCCTGGCTGAAGGCCGCCACATCCGTGGTGTCGCGAAAGCTGACCTGCGTTACATCAGCGCTGTACTTAAAATTAGAGAGCACCTCTATTAGTCGTTCCACATCAAAATTATGGCTGCTCTTGCCATCAAGAAATGAGACTAAGACAACAAGCGACTCCAGCGCCTCCATTTGCTGATTGTATTCGACGATTAGATTATCCTGAGTTCTGCGAATGATGTATTGGGTGGATTGATATACAGTCCCTGTCACCACCAGGAGGATGCTCAAGGTCACAACGAGCGATAAGCGGGGGACCAGATTCAAACGAGCCCATAAACGGGAAGTAAGCCAGGTCACAGATCACCTTCCTCGATTCGGCAGGGCATCAGGGGTAAAGGTCAGGGGTTGGAACCCTTCTGGCTTAAGCTTATACCCAAGGCCTGGATCACCAAAATGCTGGATGAGGGTGTATCTGTTGTCCAGGAGATCATAGGCGAAGTAACACCTGGCCAGGGGCATTTGCGCATCATAAAGAGGGGTCTGGGCGATAAACATGCCCTTACTGAGCTGATCGTTGCGGCTGTACGCGTCGCTCATCCCCGCTCCACTCCAGTCTTCATCAAAGTAGAATATCCGGCGCGAGATGGTGTGTTTCTTCCCTGGCTTACGGGTGGCTTCCACCACCCAGACGCGGTGCAGCTCCCATCTTACAAAGTCTGGACTGAGGTGATTGGGCGTCAATATCTGCGCGGCCCTGGACTGAAACACCAGACGGTAATTGTTATAGGGGATATACATTTCCCGCTTCCCAAGCAGCTTGAAATCAAACAGATCAAGCCTGCCTAAGGATAAATAGCCTTCATCGTAAGTGGTTATACCGCCCTGCGAGGCTATGGGCGTGTCGTAGGTATAGTCCGGGGCAATCCGGATGCGGCGGGTGGCGGCGGAATAGCTCCAGGATCGGCGTGGTTGTTCGACTGGATCCAGGGTATCGACAGAATAGGCGGCATTCCCCGCGGCATTTGGCGGGGCAGTGAAGTGATAAGCAGCCTTAAAAAAAGAATTGCCCTTCTTCTTCAGTTCGTCCGCTCCCCAGTGGAAGGTGTAATAGTCGCTTTGCAGGGAACATTTCAGCTCTCCGGTATTGATGGCGCGGCCAGTCTTGTCAACATACCAGTTGCGGCCCAGGTATTCAGCGGGATAGCCATTATAGGCAAGCATATGATTCCACATCACCTCATTGCCGTTTTTGGGAATGGGAAAGGGTATGCCGCCCACCGCCCCTTCCAGCGTCAGCCCCTCCTTGGTGAGCCTGGCGCTGGTAGCATTTTTCAGGGTGTTGTTAAGAACCCAGGCTGGATAAGCAACGCTGCGATGGCTGGGATAGATATCCATGCGGTAAGAGGGGTACAGCCGCAACAAGGCTTTGCTGGCCTCGCTGAGTTTGCTGGCATGTTCGGCCAGGTTCCGGCTGGAGATCGAATAAAGCGGTTTTTCATTGGGGAAGGGATTAGTCCATATTCCTGATCCTTTTTGAAAGTCCGGAGGAAGGTCGTTTACGGAAAGGCCACCCGTATAGGCGGGGATGGTGCCCGCGCGATTGCCAGCTTTTTCCGCGCCAAAAGAGGTTAAGGAGTCACCGAGTTGGCGCGCTTCGCTGGCGCTGATTCCGGCCTGGGTACTGTTGACCCAGATAGTACCCGTGAGAAACAGAGATAACAATATTGCTAAAGACAGGTATTTCATAAAAGACACCCAATGTCCTCGGTTTAGAAGGCAACCTGATAGGTAAACGAGAGCCAGCCCTTGTCTTTGTAGGGAGCGCCAAGAATGCGAGAGCCAAAAATGGAATCAGCCGCCGGCTCAATTTTCTGGTCATAGCCGGTATAGGCCAGGTCAAATTGATGGCGGGCATATACCTTTGCCGTCAGGCCGATCTTGAAGGTAGTGACCCCCTCGTTGCCCCCGCCGTTGGAAGGGGCATTACCTTTGAAATTTTTGGCAAAGAACAAAGGCATTTCCAGATCCACCCCTGGATATACCTGCAGCCAGGTTGGCACGAAAGACAGCGCCAGGCTCATAAATTCTTTATCCGCGCAGCCTCGCAAGGTGGGGTCAGAATCACAGGCCGGAAGATAACCCTGGGCCCGGTAAAGTTCGGGATTATGGGTAACCCGGTCGAGTCTGGACCAGGTAAATTCAGCTGACAGCACAGAAGATTGGCACACGGGGCTGGACCCGAAACTTGTCACGCTGTTGATCAGGCCATGCCAGGTATCGCCTCTGGCCCCCGCGTATCCGTTCGCCGCCCCAGCGGAGGCCGCGCTGTCGCTGACCAAAGGGTCATTGCTGCGATGTGACAACTCAGCGCCCACAGAAGTTCCGCCGATATTCTTGCTCAGCGTCACCCCCAGCAGCCCTATATCACGAGCATAGACCGCGCGTGTTTGCCCGCCATCGGCCACCTGTGCCAGCCAGCCGCCCTTATCATCGAAGTGACGTCCATAAATGCCCAACATGCCGTCCAGCCAGACTGGCCGCCAATTAAGGCCCAATCCCAAGTCGCCGCCCCCACCTTCGAGAGCGGCAAGCCGATTCACGTTCGGGCCTTCATTCACGCCGTCAGCGCCGAAATATGTGCCACCTTCAGGGAGGCGATTTGGCCGCCATTCAAACCCCAGTTGAGCCACCAAAGAAACCGTGGGATTGATTTGGCTCAGCAAGGACAACTGATTTAAGGGGAGCGCAGTTTCTTTGGCTGAGGCGCCTGGATTGGAGATCGCCTTAATGCCGTCACTGGGTACTTGGGAATACGAGACCGCGTGCGCGCTGCCGAATAGAGATTCGCCCCAGACAAGGGCGTGACGCCCCAGTTTCACATTGCTGACGGCAGGGCCTATTTCAAAGGAGCCAAAGACAAAGGCATCGAGCAGTTCGGCATAAGGGCCATTGGCATAGCGCTGAACAGCGGAGGTGAACTCGCCGTTAAGGTAGCTCACAGGCGCTGCCCCCGCGCCAAGCGCGTTCGGATTGCTGTGGCTGTGGGGATCATAAGCCGCGTCGTACCAAGCGGCAGCCGTAACGCGCAAGCCGTACCGTTCATGAAAACTTAAGTCTAACTCACTCAGCCAATCAAGCCGATTGGTAATCGTGCCGTAGCGGTTGACAAGCGCGTCACCCTGATCATAAAGCGCGTTGTTGGCAATGAGTGGATTACGCTCCTGCATTCTCATTCCCCAGTTGTATCGCAGGGAATTGTTCCAGCTTACCTGCAGATCCGGGACTTCGGTGGAAATTGGCATAGCGTAGCTCGCTTGGGGCAACAAAATCAGCACGCTGATAAACCCCAGCAACATGATGATTAAAGGCCGTTGAGACAACAAAGCTATGCTTCGCGTAATTTTCATTTTGTCAAAATGTTTATCTTCTAAGCTGAATTAAGACAAGCATCACCTGCCCCCCATCCTACTTCACCCCATAATTACCCAGAGCTTTAAGGTACGGGCCGAACAGGTCCTGATAATCGTTCAGCCCCCTTTTCAGAATAAGGGAAAAATGATTGGCGTCGCTATCATTTACCACCAGATTGGCGCTGTTTGCCAGGGCTTCCAGATCGTAGAAGGTGTGGAACTCAGAGCCGATCAGAATATAGAAGATATAGCGTCGCCGGGTCATGGCCATCTCCCGCAGATACTGGTGGACCGTAGAACTTGCCAGGTCTCCACCCTCAAACCTGCTATGCAGGGCCACCGCCTCAAAATTAACAAACTGCATCTTTTCAATGGCCTCTTCTGCCGACCGGGCGTAGGTGGGTTGATAGCCCATCTCGCCAAAGGCTGTGGTTACCCTGGCAGTTATCTCCTGATCAGCGATCATGATCAAGGCGTGGGGCACATTCTCAACAACTTCCTTTTCGCTATACGCGCCGCTAACCAGCCAATCGAGAGCGGGCGGCACTGGGGCTGGCGGAGGCTGGCGCACCGGCTGGGGCTTTTTAAGAGCCGCAATCGCACTCCCCAACTCAGCCTGGTTGGCCACCGAGCCATCGGCATTCAGCACGATCGGCTGCCCGCATTTAGGGCAACCCATTCTCAGGGTTTTCCCCGCAGACAACGAAGCAAGGGCTGTCTTGAGCTTTTCAAGCTGGGATTCACTCAGCAGAAGGTTTTGCTGACAATGGGGGCATTGAGCAAGCATGGGTATCTCCGAGATAAACCGTTGTAAAAAATAATAGGGTATGCGACCAAGTCCGGCGCGGCATTGTTATTCGAGTTGCAATAGAATTCACATTGGTGTTAACATATGGCCGTATGTACAAATAAAAAATGGGAAATCGCCTAAATGTCGGATTTAACGATACGTTTTTTGGAAAAAGATGAATATTCCAGGTGGGATAAACTGGTAGATTCCACCGAAGATACAACTATATTTGATGAGACATGGTGGTTAGAAGCTGTGTCGGATGTAGTGCAATGCAACATAAAAATCCTGGGAGTCTTCCGGGCCGGAGAACTCATCGGCGGCGTACCCCTGAAAATCTCACGCTGCCTATGCATGCCGACCGCTACCCGCATCCCCTTGTCCCCTACAAATTCCATTGTCTTTGCACCTTCCAATACAATATTTTCTTCAAAGGCAACCAGTCATGTACTCGAAATAATGGACGGCATAGCCTCTTTTCTGTCTAATAATTTTCATTATTCCGTTCTTACGAATCACCCCCGCATAATAGACATTCGCTCGTTCAACTGGCAGCACTGGAAAACTCTCATCTGCTACACTTATATCGTCAACCTTGCAGAGGCTGATTTTGCAAAACTGCCCCGCCAAAGACGGCAGCATATACGAAATGCCGAAAAAGCAGGGGTTTCTGTTGAAAGAGAAAATTGTTGCTATACGGCTCATACCCTGCTTGACAAGTCATTAACAGCAAGCGGGGTCTCCACCCCTCTTAGCGCTGTGCAAATGAATCAGCTTTACCTCAAATGTGCCGATCATATCGTGCAATTTACTGCCAGGACTCCCGACGGAAAACCGGCAGCAATATTTGTCTGTCTGCCTGACTGGAAAAGGAAAATAGTCCATGCCCTTTTTTCCGGAAACGATAAGGATTATAATGATCTCAACGCATCCTCTTTTGTGATCTGGAAAAGCATCGAATATTTCAAGGAGCAGGGCCTTAATAGCATGGATCTGGTTGGGGCTGAAAATAAAACCATAGCAAGGTTCAAGGCCGCCTTTGGCGGTCAACTCGTCCCCTACTTCCAATTGTCCAAGGGTTCCATGCCGTACAGAATTCTAAACCGTCTCTGTCGCATATAACAATCGACCCCTACTGTCTTTAAATCAGATATTCTCTTTATGGCCTTACAACAGGCAAAAGTTTCCTGCTTATAATCTCCGCCGCCAACTTTGAGCCGACATCATTAAAATGGACAGGATCATATAGATATTGATTGGTGTGTGGTATCTCCCGGTCAAGATCAATCAGCAAAAGCCCTTCTTTCTTGGCCGCGTCCCTGGTAACTTGATTGAGCATATCATAAAGGGCCTTATAATCCTTGTATTCTATAGCAAAATCATTCTTCAGCTTGTTGGCGACGGTCCTTAAAATCAGACTGTCCGGAACCTCCGTAAACCTGTTCTCCTGCGTCATAAGCACCGGGGTTATCCGTCTCGCCTTACAAATATTAATAAAGGTCTGAAGATTCAATGCAAATGCATCTTTGATGCCCACCATATCTATCTCCAGGCGTTTGCCCCGGAGCTCCACAAATTCATCCTCGCCAGCAGAATACTTCCTTTCAAATACAGCCAGAAGATTAGTCGCCGCTCCTGAAAGATTAGGGATAAAATGGCTAATAAATTGTTTCGCGAGTTTTAAAAGAGATGGCCTGGGAATCTCAATAACGGGCGGTCTCCTGGTGCTTTTCCAATAATCTTTTTCATACAGCAGGGCAGTTATCTCATTTATATTGTGCATGAATACAACCGCGTCAGGCTTAAGAGGTATCACCTTGTTGATCAATGCGTCTATGGAATGCAATGAATTATTGCCACTGACGCCGCCATTGTAGGAATTTATCTTCAGGCCTGTCTCCTTTTCCAGTAACAGGCCTGCTAAATATGGAAATCTACTTTCTTCTTCCATCCACTTGCATTCAGTCGTTGACCCGCCTAAAAATACAATCTTCTTGTCCGGATTTACATGTCTCTCTGAAGGTTCCATAAAGCCATTGCTATCTATGGCGATTCTGTATTTTTTCTTGATCAGGGAGTCAGTATCCCGCAGATAAACATCCTCCGGTGCCCTGAAGGTACTTGTAGAAGGAGAATTTTCTCTCAACACAATGTATCTTTCGATCCCCCTGCTTTGTATGCCTGAAACTTTGTTTTTATATTTAAGGATATTCTCCGCAAGGATAAGCACCAGCAAACAAAAGACGGCCAAGGCCATAAAAATAGTTTTTTTGGGATTTGCCGTAAACCAGTTCATCTTCTCTCTATCCTCCATCCGTAATCGTTTTTTAATCGAGCGCATATTCATCTCGCCAATCTTCTTTTTCACTCCAGCACGGCTGTTCATTTTTCCTGAAGATGTAATTGTTCAGCACCAGATAATCCATCTCTGTTCTCATAAAACATTTATACGCATCCTCCGGAACACACACTATCGGCTCTCCCCTTACGTTGAAACTGGTATTAACAATTATCCCGTAGCCTGTTCTGTTCTTAAATGCGCTTATGAGTTGATGATATTTGGGGTTGGTCTCCTGATGCACCGTCTGCACCCGTGCGCTATAGTCAAGATGGGTAATTGAAGGAACATCGGAACGCAGAAAATAGAGTTTATCTTTTAACGACATGGCGTGATAACCATCAGGCAATGGATTTCTCCTCTTTGGATGCACGTAGTCAACCAGAAGCATGTAAGGTGAAGCAAATCCATGCTCAAAATATTCTCCGGCATCTTCGGCAAGAACTGACGGGGCAAACGGCCTGAAACCTTCCCGGTATTTAATCTTGAGATTAAGCTTTTTCTGCATCTCGGGGCTGCGCGCATCGGCAATGATGCTCCGGTTGCCCAAGGCCCTCGGCCCCCATTCCATCCTGCCCTGAAACCAGCCGATAATATTACCCGCGGCAAGCAACTCAGCAGCCTTTTCGTAAAGAGAATCCCCCGCAAATTTTTCATATACTGCCTTATATTTTGCGGCCATTACTTCTATATCAAGTCCGTTATATTCAGGGCCCAGATAAGCGCCCTGCATCTCGTCTTTCTGCCCCGAATCTACCCGCCGGTTATCAAAATATATGTGGTGAGCAGCAAGAGCCGCCCCCAAAGCCCCCCCTGCATCTCCAGATGCAGGTTGTATCCATATTTCATCAAAGATTTTCTCTCTCAACAGCCTCCCGTTTGCCACACAATTCAGGGCGACCCCTCCAGCCATACAGAGGTTATTTGAGCCCGTCAGTCTCTTGGCCTCTTTCGCCATCTTCAGGACTACATCCTCGGTAATCCTCTGAATTGCCAGCGCCAAATCGCAGTATTCCTGGTTGATCTCGCCTTCCGGCTTTCTGCACGGGAATCCGAAAAGTCGCTCCCACTTGTCCTCATTTACCATCTTGATTCCTGTGCAATAATCAAAATACTCCTGATTAAGCCAGAGCGAACCGTCTTCCTTCACCTCGACCAGATGGTCATATATTTGCTTTATAAGCCTGGATACCCTTTCCGAGACAGGGTCAGCATAAGGGGCAAGCCCCATCAGCTTGTATTCTCCTGAATTGACCTTAAAGCCTGCATAGTAAGTAAAAGCAGAATACAGCAACCCTAAGGAATGAGGAAAATGCAACTCTTGCAGAATTGTTATCCCCTGATCATTACCGTGGGCAATCGATGCTGTTGCCCATTCGCCTACGCCATCAATAGTCAAGATAGCCGCATCTCTAAAGGGCGACGGATAAAAAGCGCTGGCTGCATGTGACAGATGATGTTCTGTAAAAAGCAGGTTAAGCCTTTTTCTATCATGCATGCCCAGCTTGCCAAGCTCATCAAATAACAGCTTTTTCAGAAACATCTTTTCTTTTATCCAAACCGGGATGGACAAAAGAAACTGTTTCAAGCCTTTCGGCGCTAAGGCGTAGTAAGTTTCAAGCAGTCTTTCAAATTTCAATAACGGCTTATCATAGAACACTACAGCCGCGAGGTCGTTTACCGAAATCCCAGCGGAATCAAGGCAAAATCGGGCCGCATTGTGCGGAAATGAAGGATCGTGTTTTTTTCTGGTAAACCGTTCCTCATGCGCAGCCGCGACAATACGACCATCCTCTATCAATACCGCAGCACTGTCGTGATAAAATGCGGATATACCAAGGATCTTACTTCCCATATTGGTGTCCTCTACCAGATCTTCTCAAAATCTTTTTTCTCCAGCAGGTAATTTCGCACCTTATAATAGCTGTCAACAGCCCCTCTTTTTAAAGATAAGGGATTTTTGGTAAACAGCCTGAAGATAACGGCTATCGGAGTAAGGAAGAAATAAAAAACCAGCGTAAGAATTATCCGGGAATTAAACGCCCCAATAAGACGAGAAAAATCCAGCCATCTCCCGGCAACAATTGAGGTCAGCTTCCTGGACAGCAAACTTGTCACGAGGAAAGCAAGAGACATAAAAAGAAAAAAACTCACCTTAAATATGAAAAATAAAATCAGCCCCGCCAAGGACAGCACAATGATCGTCTCTAATTCTACCTCTCTATTGTGGGGCTTAACCCCAGCATCTCCTTCCATACCCCTCCCCTAAAACAGTGTGTAAATAAACGGCGCTACGGCCGAACCGCTTGAAAAGACGATCAGCACCCCCAGAAACAACATGACAATTATCATCGGCAAAAGCCAAAACTTTTTCCTCTCCTGCAAAAAACCCCATAAATCTTTTAGAAGATCAAACATGACTACCTCCAGAGATATATTATTTATCCAACATTGACCCCGTGCATCATTTCCTCAAAACCCCTATGCCATTATAACTTCCAAGTAACTGCACCACAGGGAGTTCCCTGTCGGGGAGTGTTGTCACGGGTTTGGCTGCGTCATCCCGTCCATGGACGGGCGGGACAGCAGCCACCTCGGAGGCGGACAGGATGTCCGCCGAGAATGAGCGACAACACTCTCCGGCAGGGAACGGCTACTTGTCGATAATGTGCCGCAGACGGGGTAAGGCGCTAAAAACCAGAGCGCCGATTCTCTTCCTGCTTTACATCCATGGCCAAGCCGGTAATGCTGGTGGTGGCTTCACCACGGGCGGATTTGAGCATATCCAGCCCACGGTTGACCACGGTTTTCCTGGTACAATAGCTGACCGCGGTTTCCTCGGTAATCAGACCACCCTCATACAGTTCGAGGATATGCTGGTCAAAGGTCTGCCAGCCAAGGGCTCTCGCGTCGGCAATTACGTCATAGAAAGTCTTGTCTTCCGTTTCCCCATTCATGATCAACTCACGCAAACGCAGGCTCATGCCCATGATCTCGAAGGCCGCTACCCTGCCTCCGCCAACCTTGGGTAAAAGACGCTGACAAACGATCCAGCGAATGGTGTCTACCAGCCGGTTCCGCACCTGAGCCTGCTCCTCTTGCTCAAACATCCCCAGGATCCGGTTAATGGTCTGACCCGCATCCACGGTATGCAGGGTGGAGAGCACCAAATGCCCGGTTTCCGCGGCAGACAACCCGATCTCCAGAGTCTCCCGATCGCGCATCTCGCCCACCAGGATAACCTTGGGGGCCTGTCGCAGGGCGGCCCGCAGGCCAGAGGCAAAGGAATCAAAATCATTGCCCAGTTCCCTTTGGTTGAAGGTTGCCTGCTTGTGCGGATGGACATATTCAATGGGATCTTCCAGGGTGACAATATGCACCGGTTTCTCGTCGTTGATCTTGTCCAGCAGCGCGGCCAGGCTGGTGGATTTACCAGAACCGGTTGAACCGGTGACCAGAATGATGCCGTTACGCTCCCCAGCCATGTTATAAAAAAGACTGGGCAGGCTCAACTGGCTGATGGTCGGTATCTTCATCTCCAGCTTGCGCAACACGGTAGAGAGATTGGTTTTCTGAGAAAAAATATTTACCCGGAATCTGGCCTTTTGCCCCAACCAGTAAGAAAGATCGCAGGAGCCGTGTTTGACCAGATCATCTAACAGCCTCTTGTTGCCACCGATGAGATTCAAGGCAAAAACCTCAGCCTGGAAGGGGGTGAGCGCCTGGACCGGCGGCTCCACCAACACCGGCGACAACTGCCCGGAGGTCTCCACCTGCAGGGGCTTGCCCACCGTGATATTAAGATCAGAAACATTGCCATAGGTCTCCAACATGCTGGTGATCCAGTAATCTATTTCCGTTTGTTTCATGGGTGTGTCCTTGCCAACATGTCTTGTTATCTGCCTGCTATGCTGAAATGATTATATAAGAACGGACCGGATTCAAACAACTATTTCTTTTTTATCAAAAAATACAGCTCTCCAGGATGTTTCATATTGCCAGCCGCCACCTCGGCATAGCGGCCAGCCCCCCAAAACAGATCAAGTCGCCCGGCCCCAGTGATGGCGGAACCGCAATCCTGATTCACCACGAAACGATTCAAGGGCTCCCAGGCGATAATCTCTCCATCCTCATTGACTATTGGTTTACGAGAGGTCAAAAAAGCCAGGCTTGTAGGCGGAAAGCAGTCCTGGTCAAGGGCCACCGACCGGCCAGGGGTAAGAGGCTCGCTTAAGCAACCCAGAGGCCCAACAGCGGCAGCATCCCCCCAGCGGAAAAAAATATAGGAATCGTTATGGTGCAGGATAGCCTCCTGTTCCTCGGGATGTTCCTTAAGATAACGAACGATCCTGGGCATGGTCGCCTCTTCCAGAGGTATAACGCCTTGTTCCACTAACAGTTTTCCGATACTGCGGTATTGATGCCCGTTTTTTGCGGCGAACTGCACCCGCCGCAGAGTGCCGTCTGCAAGCTCTATCTGGCCTGAGCCTTGAATGTGCAGAATGAAGGCCTCCACCGGATCAGCAAGAAAGGCCAGTTCCTGACCGGCCAGCAACTGGCCTTTTTCGATTTCAGCCCTAGTAGGATAGGGAACAAGGTTGCCGTTCTTCAGCCGGCCTGTTTTTTTCTCCCAACCTTGTCCACCAGAGATGGAAATCAGATCCGCAGGCTTTTGATATAGGGGATAGCGATAGATGGCGGTTCTGGTCAGGCTGGCCTTGAAAAGAGGTTCAAAATAGCCGGTAACAAAAATCCTGGCATCATCGGCTTTGCCTCTTGCCTGGCACAGATTAAACTGCTCTGCAACGATCTCCCCCAGAACCTTGGCTGAAGGAGTTTCCTCAATTATCCGCTGGAAGGTGAGCAGTGATTCAATGAGCCAGCTGACGGTATACTCTTCCCCGCAGAGGACAAAGGTCTTTTCCCCAGGAAGCTTCCTGAGATAATGCACACTTTGTTCGATGGCCGGAGCAAGAGATGCATAGGCCAGATCATCCAGGAGCAATGGCAAATCCACCACTAAAGGCACGGTGGCATTCGAGCCGCATTGGGCCGCCACGAACTGAGGCAAGACTAAGAGCAGGCCGCAGCCCAGGATAATCAGGCCAAAAAAAAATCGCCTTGTTTTGGTGAAGATCCGCATCCGTTCCAAGCCTCCTCATTATTGCTGAACTCGTTACACCATAGCAGAAAATATTCGGCAATGCACCTCTGAAGCATGTTTTTCCCAACCTTGCATCAACCAGACCAACCTGTACTTTTACAGGTTGAGAGCTACGTTCAGGAAGTGATAAATAAATATGGCAATTGTCGCAGACACTCGTTATATACTCTATTCTTTAGGTATATACCCCTATGCATATGATCAAGCTAAATAGTTGTAACTACTCAGCTTGATGCCGTAATTGAACAAAAGTCACGAAATGTAACTGCTTAGCAGTGCCGTAGATGCGCGAAAGAGGCCTGAGAAGTGTGCTGTTCGCACATGAGCAGGCCGATGACAAAGCAGATGCGGTGCTACTGAGCAGTTACGAATAGTTAGCAAAAAATCGGAGGTAGAATAATGCGCGAAGATGAAAAAATTGAAAGTCTGATGCAGGAAAAACGCCTTTTTGCTCCACCGGCCGCAGGCCAGGCGCAGGCCCATGTAAAGAGCATGGCCGATTACGAAGCCCTGTACCAGCGCTCCATGGAGGATCCAGAAGGATTCTGGGCCGATCGCGCCAAGGAGCTGATCACCTGGGAGAAACCGTGGACCAAGGTGCTTGAGGCAGACATGCACACGCCAGAGGTCAAATGGTTCCAGGGCGGCAGACTTAATGTTTCCTATAACTGCCTTGATCGCCACCTGGAAAACGGCCGCCGCAACAAGGCCGCAATCATCTTTCAGGGCGAACCCGAGGGCGATGTCCGGGTTTACACCTACCAGATGCTGCACACCGAGGTCTGCCGGTTTGCCAACGTGCTCAAGAAAATGGGGATAACAAAAGGCGATCGGGTCGCCGTGTACCTGCCCATGATTCCCGAGCTTGCCATCACCCTCCTGGCCTGCACCCGGATCGGCGCCATCCACAGTGTGGTTTTTGCCGGTTTCTCCGCCCAAAGCCTCAAGAGCCGGATCCAGGACTGCGAAGCCAAGATACTGGTCACTGCCGACGCCGTTTTGCGGGCCGGCAAAACCATCCCTTTGAAACCCGCGGTTGACGATGCTCTGAAGGACTGTGAGAGCGTCAAGCAATGCATCCTGGTTAAACGGGCCGGCAACGAGGTTACCATGCGCGAGGGTCGTGACCTCTGGTGGCACACGGAAATGGCCGCCGAGGACATCAGCGGCCAATGCGCCCCGGAAAGCATGGAAGCGGAGGACAACCTGTTCATCCTCTACACCTCAGGTTCCACCGGCAAGCCCAAGGGCGTAGTCCATACAACCGGCGGCTATCTGACCTATGTGGCGCATACCACCCAGTGGGTCTTCGATCTGAACGACAACGATGTACATTGGTGTACCGCCGATATCGGCTGGGTTACCGGCCACAGCTATATTCTCTACGGACCCTTGGCCCTGGGCGCCACTACTCTAATGTTTGAAGGGGTGCCTTCCTGGCCTGCCCCTGATCGTTTCTGGCATATCTGCGAGAAGTTCAGAGTCAATATCTTCTATACCGCACCCACCGTTATCCGTTCTCTGATGCGGGAAGGCGACAAATGGACCAGAAAACATGATCTCTCTTCCCTGCGGGTCCTTGGTTCGGTGGGTGAACCCATCAATCCGGAAGCCTGGATGTGGTACCACGAGCATATCGGCAAGAGCAAACTCCCCATTGTTGATACCTGGTGGCAGACCGAAACCGGCGGGATCATGATCTCCGCTCTCCCCTTCGCCACTCCGCTCAAACCCGGATCGGCCACCCGGCCCCTGCCCGGCATCGACGCGGCCATCCTGCGCGAAGACGGCAGCGAAGCAGCCCCCAACGAGGGCGGACATCTGGTGATCCGCAAGCCGTGGCCTGGTATGCTCCGTGGCGTGTACCGCGATCCAGGCCGCTACAAAAAAACCTATTTCACCCGCTACGAAGGCATCTACGATCCGGAAGACGGCGCAAGAAAAGATGAGGACGGCTATTTCTGGGTTATGGGACGGCTGGATGACGTTATCAATGTTTCCGGCCACCGCCTTGGCACTGCCGAAATCGAATCCGCACTGGTGGCACACCCGTTAGTGGCTGAGGCCGGAGTGGTTGGCGCGCCCCACGAAATCAAGGGCCAGACCATCTATGCCTATGTTTCCCTAAAAACCGGGGTTGAACCCAGCAACGAGCTGCGCATTGAGCTTCGCACCCAAGTTCGCAAGGAGATCGGGCCCATCGCTATCCCGGAGTTTATCCAGTTTGCCGAGGGACTACCCAAAACAAGAAGCGGCAAGATCATGCGCCGAATCCTGCGCAAGATCTCGGCCGGCGAGACCGAGGCCCATGATTTCGGCGACATCTCAACCCTGGCCGATCCTTCCGTAGTTGCCGCCTTGGTTGTCGGTAGCAAGGAATTTATCAAGTAGGGCAAATTGTTCCGGCTAACCCCATACGGGGTAGCCGGAACACTCGCCACTCAGCACTCTTTTTATCCCCTTTGCATCCTCTTTTTTTTCAGGTATTTTGACAAGGTATCCTTCCGTCTCTCCTGAAAACCTCTCACACAAAGGGCAAAAACATGGAATCCATCGAACTGTTGATCTCCACCCTCTCCGGCTGGATCTGGGGGCCACCCATGCTGACCTTGCTGGTAGGCACCGGCCTGTACCTGACCGTAATTCTGCGCGGCATGCAGTTTCGCGCTCTACCACACGCCCTGCGCCTGATCTGGCACAAGGAGCATGCCAGCGACGGAGACATCAGCCACTTTGCCGCTTTGATGACCGCGCTTGCGGCCACGGTGGGAATCGGCAACATTGTCGGGGTTGCGACCGCCATCAGCCTTGGCGGCCCAGGGGCGGTGTTCTGGATGTGGATGACGGGGCTGGTTGGCATGGCCACCAAATACGCGGAAGCTGTGCTGGCGGTGAAATACCGGGAAAAAGGCGAACACGGCATGCGTGGCGGCCCAATGTACTATCTGGCCAAGGGTGCGGAGTTGCCCAAACTGGCCTGGCTCTTCGCCCTGTTCACTGCTTTAGCCACCTTTGGCATCGGCAATATGACCCAGGCCAATGCGGTAGCCACCATCTTTCAATCTACCTTCAACATCGAACCCTGGCTTACCGGCACAGTGCTGATGCTGCTCACCGGCCTGGTGATCCTGGGAGGCATCAAGTCCATTGGCCGCTTCACCTCCCTGCTGGTGCCGTTCATGATCGTCGGTTATACCGGCGCTGCGCTTGTGGTGCTGGCGCTCAACGCCAGCGAAATCCCCCATGCTCTCGGACTGATTTTCTACCACGCCTTCAATCCAGCCGCTGCCAGCGGCGGTTTTGCCGGCTCAATGGTGGCCGCCTCCATGCGCTACGGCATTGCCCGCGGCGTCTTTTCCAATGAGTCTGGC
>Ga0208863_1001201_pt1 | contig 17645 bp, 16 predicted proteins | sample RifOxyD3_FD_184040 | JGI IMG/M metagenome (GOLD analysis project Ga0208863, IMG submission 184040) | Soil microbial communities from Rifle, Colorado - Rifle Oxygen_injection D3 (SPAdes) | ecosystem: Environmental > Terrestrial > Deep subsurface > Rock core/Sediment | place: Rifle, Colorado...
GCCCGCCGCTTTGCAAGAAGGGCCGGCAACTTTTTAAGTTGACAACGGGCCACGGCAGCCTCCATCTCGGTCATCCGATAATTAAAGCCCAGCATATTGACCAGATTGGTCTCGCCCTTGGCCTCCACGACCGACTCGGCATGGTTGCGGATCAAACGGACCCGCTCAGCCAGGTCGTCACGGTCGGTGACCACTATGCCGCCTTCCCCGCAGTGAATATGCTTATGATAGTTGAGGGAGAAGACGCCGATGTCGCCAAGGCATCCGGCGAATTTCCCGGCAAGGGTTGCGCCGGGGGCCTGGGCCGTGTCCTCAATCACATAGAGGCCATGTTGCTTGGCCAGGCTGTTGATGGCCGGAGCGTCATAGGGTTGGCCAAAGAGATCGACCACCATGATGGCTCGGGTATGCGGGGTAATACAGGCCTCGATGGCCGCCGGATCAAGGCAAAAATGATCTTGCTCAATGTCGGCAAAAACAGGAATGGCGTTGTAGACTAAAGGAGCAGTGGCGGTCGCACTCATAGTATAAGGAGTAACAATAATCTCCTCGCCCGGTTCCGTGCCAACCGCACCCACGGCGCAGAAAAGCCCCGATGTACAGGAATTCACCGCAATGGCATGCCGGACTCCGAAAAAGGCAGCCCACTCGCTTTCCAATGCCTGGACTTCTGCTCCACCATAAAAATCCTCATGCCAGCAACCTAAATATTTCGACAAAACTCCGGAATCGATAACCCGGCTGACCGCCACCTTTTCCTCCTCGCCAATAGTCCGATGGGCTGGAAAAGGTTTTACTCGCACCGGAGCGCCGCCGTGAATCGCAAGTTTCATAGAATCAATCCTTAGAAATAGTTAGCGTTGTGCAAGCCGCAACGCCTCAAACATATACTCTGCCGTCTGCCAATCCTCAGGGGTATCGATATCCTGAACCAGATAGCGCGGGAGAATTATTGGCATGGCGTCCTTGGTATACATCCGCTGCTCGCGCATAAACCGTTGACACTCCACCCAATAGAACTGTCCGGCATCATGATAGGCCTCGGGCAGATCATTGGACCGGGTCAACTCGTGCTCCGGCCAAAACATGGCAAGCTGCCCATCCGCTTCAATTTTCAAAGCCCGAAAAATCGGAAACGGGAAGGTAGTCACTGAAAAGACGGAAGAAACCTTCTTCGCAGTCAGCAACGCATAGCCCTGGCGGATGTATTGTGCCTGCACAAACGGAGCGGTCGCATAAATACAGCAGGCATAGTCCGCAGGCTGCCCGTCTTCCTGCAACCGCTCAAGCACATGGGCCACGACCGGCGCTGTGGGAGTATGATCATCGGCTAACTCAGCCGGTCGCAGAAACGGGGTCTCAGCACCGTGCTGTCTGGCTACCGCTGCGATCTCCTCGGAATCAGTGGTGACGATAATCCGATCGAAAAGTCCCGCATCCTTGGCTGCCTGGATAGAATAGGCGATAATCGGTTTGCCGGCGAACAGCTTGACGTTTTTGCCCGGGATCCGTTTGCTGCCACCCCGGGCTGGGATGATTGCGACATTCATGCCTTCTTTGCCTCCATCCTTTTATTAAATACTCCATTCTCTGTCATGAGCCCTGTAATCAGAGTACAAATCTGCGCTGCCGCATCTTTATGTCTGGCAAGGTCAGGCTGCACGATCCGCTCCCCACTCTGCACCGCGGTAAGCCAGACAGAAAGAGTCTTATCTGTTTTCTCGCTTGAGTCAACAAAGAACAGCCCGGCCCGGCGCTCAAGAGTCCGAAGTGCTTGCCCCCGGACCCCTGGCTGAAGACTGAGCACAGGTATACCCACCAACCAGGCTTCGTATAAGAGTATCGAGGCCATGCCGACTACGCCGTCTGCTGTCAGAACGTGATGCAGGCCGTCATTTCCGGTGAAAATCGTCCCCGGCACCTTCCCTTGAACTTCACGCCAGCAAGCCTCAAGGGCTCTGCGGTCTTCGCGAGGATGGGGCAATATCGAAAGAGAAACCTGATCCGCATAACGCTGTAACTCCCGGCAAAGGAGCCGCAGAACCGTCTGTTCGGTATAGCCTCTGAACACAGGAGATTCGGGGTCGTCCCCCTGGTCTGCCAGAACAGGTTCGGAGACAAAGACAAGCCCTATCGGCCCTTCACTTCTTGAAGCTTTGGTGAAATTGGCCAGTTCGTCGCTTAACCCCGCCAAGGCCGGCTGACCGGTAATTTGCAAAACATCAGCCGGAATTCCCTCGGCCAAGGCTCCGTCATAGGCCAGCTCATCCATAACCATGTAAAAATCCGGCACCAGCATAGGCAGATGATCGTGTTCGAGACGCAGCCGATAGTTCGACCAGTTATCGAGCAGATGCACCACCGCTATTCCCATCTTCTTGGCCTGCCGAGCCAGGGTCAAGGCCACCGTATCATGGACGCTTGAGGAAAAAATCAATACGCTAAGATCGAGACGGGTGAGCCATATGCTGGCTCTGTCTGCCGTCAACTCATCGGGTAATGCAATTTGACGCCAGGTTGACTGCAACTCCCGCAGTAAATGGCCATGCGAGACAACGGCAAAATCCAGTTCCTGCCGTTCGCACTCAGCGATCACCGGCAACAAGGCCCTTGCGCCACCCACATCCCCGCCGGCAAAAAGAATCATAACCCGCTCCTCCCAGCCTGCCACAGGCGAACTTCTTGGAGCAAAGCCATGCTCCTTGAGGCGGAATAAAGACTGCTGGCCGGGGACCGCTGTTGTTCATGGGCGTCGATCAAGTCTTGCAGGGCATTCTCCATCCCGCCGGCCAGACCTGCCAAACCGGAAAAGGTATGGTCGTCTTGCCTCTCAAGACGATAGAATCCCGGGAACAGCTCATGCTCTATCTTTTTTTCAAATACCCCGGTCATGCCACCATGCAGCACGGAGAGCCGCCCCTCCTCGCAGGTAATGGTGATATCAATATTGTGATAGGGCAGGTCTGCCCCGCTCACCACCACCTCGACCTCGCCGATGGTCAAAAAAAACGAAGGATTGACCGGATCGGCTGAGGAAACCCAATGCAAACGAAAATCGGCATTATCATCCACTACGTAAAACAACAAATCCAGGATATGAGAGCCGTTGGTCTCGAGCCCCCGGGAATAAATGGCTTGCAGCTGACGGCATCTCCCCAGTGACCGGTTTCGAAACCGGCGCTTGAACTCCTGATAGATCGGCAGAAAACGGCGCTGATAATTCACCAGAACCGTACTTTGGCTCTCCGAAGCCAGTGACAAAAGGGTCTCCATTTCACTCAAAGTGAGCGTCGGCGGCTTTTCCAGCCAGATCATGGGGACCCCCTGCTCCAGGCAATGTAAGACCTGCTGATAATGGGCCTGAGATGGGGAACAGATGCTGACGATATCCGGGTGCTCTCGGGCCAGCAGCTCTTCCAGGCTTTCGTAGACGGGAAGATTAAAGGTCTGTTGAAAGGACTTCCTAGCCTCTTCATCCGGTGAGAATCCAGCCGCCAGCGTGGTCTTGTCCTGACTCTGATAGGTTCCGGCATGGGAAAGGCAGGGGCGGCCACCACCAAGATGATTTCGATCAAAAAGCCAGGCGATATTGCCCAAGCCACACAAGGCGGCACGGTACGTTGTCATCCCAGGTGCTCCCACGTAAGCGGTGTACCCTTTTCAATGTCCTGCGCTGCCCGTCGCCCCAGTACTATATCAAAATAGCGGGTATGGAGGCCATGGCCTGGACGAATCGAGCGAACATTTGCACTGTTGAAAACCTCGCCGGCCCGGATGTCTCGAACCACGAACAACGAACGTCGGAAGACACGACTCGCCTCCTCCTGTGCGGTAACGCTATAGCTCACCTGACCCAAGGCCTGCTCGGCCTCGCGCACTGCTGCCACCATGGCCTTAAACTCCGGCGGTTCCAGAGAGAAGCCGCTGTCAGGTCCTCCATCCTTCCGTGACAGGGTCAGGTGTTTCTCAATAATCGAGGCGCCCATGGATACAGCCGTCACCGCGGCAACAATTCCCAAGGAATGGTCGGAAAGCCCGGCCACCACGCCAAAGGCTGCCGCCAGATGCGGGATGGTGCGCAAATTCATATCTGCAGGTGATGCGGGATAGGCGCTGGTGCACTTAAGGAGAGCGATCTGCGGACATCCGCCCAGCCTGAGCGTGGTCACAGCCTCGTCAATCTCTGCCAGGGTTGCCATGCCCGTGGACATGATCACCGGTTTCCCGGTGGCAGCAATTTTTTTCAAGAGCGGCAAATCGACCACCTCAAAAGAGGCGACTTTGTGGGCAGGAACCCCAAACGATTCCAAAAAATCAACCGCGCTGTTGTCAAAGGGAGTGGAAAAACAATGCAGCCCCATTGAGGCCGCCGTAGCCGCTAGTTTTGGCTGCCATTCCCAAGGGGTGAACGCTTCACGGTAGAGGTCATGGAGATTACGCCCTTGCCAGGCAGTGCCCTTGATCCGAAAATAGTCGTTATCGCAGTTGATTGTCAAAGTATCTGCCGTATAGGTTTGCAACTTGACAGCGTCTGCCCCGGCTTCTTTGGCAGCCTCCAAAATGCGGAGAGCCCGGTCGAAATCCTGGCCGTGATTTGCGCTCATTTCGGCAATGATATAAGTCGGGTGACCGGATCCTATGCGTTTTCCACTGATCTCAATAACCGGTGCTTTCATAAGAAAAATTCCTTCCACAATCAATTGTCAATCCAATGTGTTCCGCCACAACCAAATCCGACCTTGCGCCATATCCCCAAATGCCGGCAGTTTAAGTGCCAATCTGTTAACGGTTGCATCATAAGCCGGTTCTTTCCCCTCTTCTTTTGCCAGCCAAGCGTTTACGACACGACTTAAAAAATAATATGTAGAGCTATAGCAATCGACCTTTTCCAGCTTTATTCCTGGAATCTCCAGCGCATTAAGATCTTCATCTTTGAAATAAATATTATGCCACGGTGGATTAATAGGAGAAATCCCGACAAATCCTCTGAATTCGTTGATCTTCTCTAACCCATTCATACTGTTTTCACACATCACATATGCGCCACCAGGTCGTAGCCTGTGGGTAATATCAACGATAGCTTTTCTTTGCGCTTCCCAGTCCTTTAGATTAATCAACACCCTTTCAGTATAAATTAGGTCATATTTTTCCCCTAAGTCATCGAGAGTCCCGACATCCCCGACCATAAAGGTAACCTTGCCGCAAAGCTTTTCTTCTGCAACTATTAAGTTAGCCGCCTGCACCATCTTTTCAGCATAATCAAGCCCAACAATCTCTACTTCATAACGCTTGGCTAATTCTATTGCCGTAATACCATTACCACAGCCAACTTCCAAAATATGCATGCCGGCCTTAACATATTTAGCAATGGCCTCAATTTCCAGCACTTTAGCGATAACGTCCCTGGAACCGGCCTCTTGGCCCAGCATCGCCCGGCTTTCCCAATATTGCTGTATCTCCGCAATTGATCGTTCATTTTTTATATTCACAAACATCTCCTCTCCATGAATGCATCATCGCAATTACCCGACCACAGCCCTTCCCATCCACCAAAGATCGCCCTTTCTCTCCCATCTGTCGACATTGTTCCTGATCATTGAGCAATTCTTGAAGGATAGCTGCCGCCTGAGTTGGTTGCCAATCATGAAACCACCCAAGATTGCGCGCGACTTTATGTGTGGCCAATGATGCTGCCATCAGTTCCTGATTGTTCGCCAGGACCGTCACCACCATCGGCACTCCGAGAGCAGCCAGTTCTAAACAGGTGGAACCGGCGGCGCTAACCGCAAGATCGGCCCATTGCATGAGCGGGACCATGGCGGTTACCGGAGCCTGGAGTTCCGCCGCAAACGGCTTCCCTGCCAACCTCGCAGTCAAGTCAGCATGGTTGGGGTTTAGCGACCCGATCACGATTTTCACTTCAAGGTCACCACGGTTCATAGCCCAAATGGCATCAACCACCCGACCGCTGACATTATCCGGATCAGCCCCACCCATAGTTACCAGGATCCGACGACCGTTGCCAACTACTTCCCGGCATTGTTTATCGACCTCGAAAAACTCGCGGCGCAAAGGAGCATATCGTGGCCCCAGAAGCTGCAAGGTGTCAGGTTTTGTTTTGTATGGCAACTCCTCGGCATAGGCATTGGGATTGAGCAGGATATCGGCCTGATATTCCGGCAGATGGGCGCAATCGTCAATCACCAGCAGCGACCAACCCGTAGCCCGGATCGCGTCATGGTAGACAGCGTCAAAATGGTAGCCGTCCAGCACCAGCCAGCCCGGTTGTGTTTTTTTTTCATGCAGCCAGTCACTTACCTCTACAAGATCCATAGGATCGGGATAAGAGGCTTGCAAGGTCCGCAATCTGCATCCCTCTGCCATGATTCGTTCGCGTAGTGATTCAGTGCCGATCCGGCCCCAAAAAACCACCTCCCCCCCCTGTCGTCGCCACTCCTGAGCCAACGCCAGACAACGCATAACATGGCCGGAACCGATAACGCCATCGGCATCAGCCCGAATTACAAGAAGATGCTGAATATTCTCTCTTTGCATCATCTCTCCCTTTCCACATCTCCGTCACAACCGATTATCACATAAAGCACTCATCTCCCGAACCACTCGCGCCACCTGATCGTCATCCATCCCCGGCCAGATCGGCAGTGAGAGAATCACCTCATAGGCCGCCTCAGCCACCGGACACAGCCCTGGCCGGAGCCCAAACCGTTCCTGGTAAAAAGGATGGAGATGAACCGGCAGATAATGGACATTGACGCCTATACCCCGCTCCCGAAGTTGCCGAAAAGCCTTTTCCCTGAAAATCCCGCCCGCCAGCTGCACTACATAGAGATGCCACGCCGAAACCGTCTCCGGGCGGATGGCCAAGGGTCGAATGGCTGGTGACCCGGAAAAGGCCTCGCTGTACTGGCCGGCAATTCGACGGCGGCGTTCAATGAAAGCGGGGAGCTTGAGCAGTTGGCTCATACCCAGGGCAGACTGAAAATCAGTAATCCGATAATTATAGCCAAGCTCCACCATTTCATACTGCCAGGTGCCGATGGCCTCGCGCTGGCGGTGGTCGGTGGCTATGCCGTGATTACGGAAACGCCACATGCTCGCAGCAAGTACCGCATCCTCAGTAACCACCATCCCTCCTTCACCGGTGGTGATATGCTTGACCGGGTGAAAACTAAAAACGGTGCAGTCGGCCAGGGTGCCAACTTTCTTTCCATCAGATTCAGCCCCCAATGAGTGGCAGGCATCAGCGACCAAGCGAAGGCCATTACGGTCGGCAATGGCCCGGAGTGCCTTGTAATCGCAGGGCTGCCCGGCGTAATCAACTGCCACGATGGCTTTTGTCCGAGCGCTGATCTGTTCTTTTACCGAGTTCGGATCGAGCAGCAGGGTATCAGCCTCCACATCTGCGAAAACCGGGGTTCCGCCCTGATAGACCACCGCATTGGCGGTGGCGGCAAAGGTCATGGCCGGGACAATCACCTCGTCACCTGGTCCAATGCCGATAGCAGCCATCGCGGCATGCAAGGCTGCGGTGCCACTGGACACCGCCACACCATGCCGAACGCCGCAAAAGTCAGCCACCGCCTGTTCAAATTCATTAACCCGTGGCCCGGTGGTCAGCCAAGCCGAGCGGAGGGCCGCGACCACGGCAGCAATATCATCCTCACCGATGACCTGGCGGCCATAAGGCAAGAACGGGAGAGCTTGAATTGTATTTGCATGTTGAGTCATGGAAGCCATCAGCCGTTCACGACCAGCAGTTCACTCTTTTCGACAGAGGACGCAGGCCCATAGACAAGCTCACGCAACTGCTCAACTGTCATCCACTCCTCATTGCCATCGCTGGTATAGACAAAGTTGGCCGGGACCGGCACGGCCTCAGCATAATTCTGGCGATTCCACCAGCTAAAATTGGGCAAGACCACATACATTCCTTTATAACTTACGGCGGTTCGCCCTTCATCTTCGCCGGTCAGGGCTTCATGCAACTTCTCCCCGGGCCGGATCCCAATCTCATCTATGGCACACTCCGGGGCAATCGCCTTGGCCAGATCGGTGATCCGCATGCTGGGGATCTTGGGGATAAAAATCTCGCCACCCTCCATATATTTAAAACCATTCAAAACCAGTTCAACCGCCTGATCCAAGGTAATCCAGAAGCGGGTCATACGCGGGTCGGTGATAGTGATCCGACCAGACTCTTTTTGTTTAAGGAAGACCGGGATCACGCTGCCCCGACTACCGATTACGTTACCGTAGCGAACACAGGCGAAACGGGTCTTACCTTCCCCGACATAAGCGTTACCCTGGGTAAAGAGCTTATCCGAGCAGAGCTTGGTCGCGCCATAGAGATTGACCGGATTGACCGCCTTATCCGTACTCAGGGCGATAACTTTTTTGACCCCGGTATCAATCGCCGCATCAATAACATTCTTGGCGCCATGGACGTTGGTCTTCACCGCCTCAAAAGGATTATACTCACAGGCCGGCACCTGCTTCAACGCCGCAGCATGGACGACAAAATCAACACCGTTCATAGCTCGCCGCAGACGCTCGCCATCACGAACATCCCCGATAAAGAAACGCAAGCGGGAATCATGCGCAAATTCAATAGCCATGTCGTGTTGTTTCAACTCATCACGGCTGTAAATCCTGATTACTTTCGGATTGTATTTGGCCAGCATGACTTTACAAAAATGCTTGCCAAAAGAACCGGTACCGCCGGTCAAAAGAATGGATGTCTTGCTCCAATCGATCATCTCCCTGGAAGCATCACCTGGTTGCAGACTCTGCCGCGCCTTATCAAGACTCATTTTTTTGATATACACCAACTCCTTGATCTGAGCAAAGCGTGTCAAATCCTCATCGGAATAACGGCGCTGGCCGCCATCGGTTCGTTCCGGTCGGATGAATTCGGTAAATTCATTCTGCCAGAAACGGATAGTGGAAACTGGAACACCTAGTTTGATGCCGATTTCTTTAATTCTCATTGTATTCATCCGGTTCACCTGTAAGTTGTTGTCGATGGCGGGAATTATCTAAAGTCTTGCCCGACACACAGTTCTTAACCTATCTTATCGGCTATAAGAAAGAATAATTAAATTAAACTTTCAAGATCAACTTACAATTGGCATGCCAACACCTGCGCCAAGCATGGACAATACAACTTAGTCTAACAATATCAATGGATTAAAAAAGATGCGATAAATTAAATTATCCTGCGGAACAACACAACTAGGAGCTTGAGGCCATTTTTCCGTCATGAAGTACGTCAATAATCCGGCTACCAGCTGATCTGACGACCTTGGTCCAGCACATAAGCAGCCACCTTATTTTTTCTGATCTTTGGTCATTTCCATCTCTACTAACTGACCGAATGCCTCTTCATGATTCGGGTCAAGATCAAGAACCCGACAGAAAACAGCTTTGGCATTTTTTATGTTTCCAGTTGCCGTAAAGGCTTTTCCCAGATGAAAGAGCAGACGGGTATTGTCTACAGCCAATTTTTGACATCTTCTGAATTGCTGAATGCTCCTTTCATAATCACCGGCATTAAGTAGTTCTATCGCAAAACTGATGTAAACATCAACTGTTTCCGGGATGAACCGTTTTTATTTCTTCCGGTTTTGATAGAAAAAAACGCCTTTTGAATAACCCGACTGTATTACAGTAAAAAAGAATTGGCAAGGAAGAAAGGAGAAAACGCCAAAGGCTTGAACAGCAGCTCATCACTAAGAATTAGCTAATAAAATTAGCTAATAAACAGCTGTCAGGGATTCTTTGCAAAGCCTCTGATGGTCTTGCGACCGAACAGCCAGACCGCAACGATGCCGAGTTGATAGAGGAGGATCAGGGGTACAGCCATGAGACACTGATTGACCACATCGGGAGTCGGGGTGAGAATGGCAGCCACCACAAAGGCGATGAGCACCGCATATTTCTGATGCCTCCACAAAAATCCAACCGTAAGGAGGCCGACCTTGGCGAGCAGCACCATGACCACCGGCAATTCAAAAACCACGCCAAAGGCAATAAGCAGTCGAATACTTAAGGAGAAATACTCCTGAACCGAAGGCATGGGGCTTAAAAAATCCGTGGCATAGCCGGTCAGAAAGTGGAAAGCGGGCGGGAATACCACGAGAAATGCAAAGACGACCCCGGCCAGAAAACAGCAACAGGAGAAGAGGATAAACGGCAGCAGCACCTGTTTTTCATGGCGGTAGAGGCCGGGGGCGACGAATCGCCAGAACTGGAGAAGAATGACCGGACTAGCCAGAAACAGGCCGCAGGCCAGGGCAAGCTTCAGATAAAAAAAAAGCCCTCCTGATAGGATGTGAAGATCAGACTTGTCCCGACCGGCAGGGCGTCATGCAGCGGTTTGAGATACCAGTAGGCGATTTTGTCGATATAATAATAGGATACGGCAAAACCGACTGCAGCGGCGATAAACGAGGCAATCAGACACTTGCGCAGTTCGGCAAGATGCTCGGTCAGGGCCTGTTTTTGCAGATCTTCCATAAGAGTGATTTCTCCACGCTCTTTAGTACAGGAGTAAAATTATCGCCATACTAATCAGAACACCGGCCTAGGTCAAGAACACGTTTTTCCCAGAACGCGTTTTTCCCAGCTTATTTTTTTGCCGACTTTATAGAATGGCCAGAGAGAGCTGCTTGCAATTTGGCCTGAAACTCGTTACATCTAGCCATGCAATCCAATGGCCCCTCTCCTTTTGCCGCAGGGCTAGCCGCCTTGCACAGTCCGGTGCTGCCGCTCGTCCGGCTTGTCCAACTGCTTTATCTCACCGGTCCTTTCACTATGATGGATGAGGTTCTTGGCCAACTCACCGAACCGATTGACACCGGAAACGTGGTCTACGATACCCCCGACACCTTGCTTTTGCCCTATCTCCCCCTGCTCAAGGAGTTCGAACGGTTCAAAAACGCAGCGCCCTGGCCCCGCATTGTCCTGAACGAAGATCAAACTGAAATTGATCTCTTTGATAGCGTCGAATCCTGGGTCAGCCAGGAGATCCTGACCAGCGAGCTCGAAAAGATCAACAGCCTGCTCTGCTGGCACTGCCAATGCACCCTGTGCTGCGCCGGACCGGACACCACAATGCGCCAGCTCTTTTTCGAAATACCCTTATCACCTGGAGAGACCGATCTCTTTCAACTCCAACGGATCGATTCACCTGAATCCCGCCGACACACCGCCCAGTGCGATCCTGTTTTGTTGCGGGACGGCCGGCCGTTTTATGAAACACCCCCGGCTCTCTACAACTGGCGAACCGGCCAAAGCCTCATTCTGCCCCGGGGGACATCATGCCCTCATCTCGAATCGGACAAGGGCTATTGCCGGATCTATCCGCAGCGGCCCGAGGTCTGCCGCCGTCCGCAGATCTTTGCCTATGTTCTCGAACGCCAACCGGATCTCGACCGGCAGGTCGATGACCGGATACTGCCGGCTTTTATCAGTTGTCGGAAACTCCTGGCGATCTGGGACTGCCCATATGTTAAAGAATTCCAAGAAGAGATAGCCGATTATGCCGCTTTATGCGGTGTTGAGGTGCTTTTTAAGCAAAATAAGGCGTGAGGACAAAAAACCACCCCCTGGCATGCCGATTAGAGTAGGGACGACATGCCAGGGGGGCGGACGGGGAGGAAAAAGCTGCTTACTACTTTGTCAGAACCTTGACCGGTTTCTCCTGGACAGCCACCAGTTTTTCCTGAACATTAAACGGATCCTTGATCTCGACACCCGTCTGCCGCATCAGTTTCTTGGCGCCACGGTTATCAAGATATTTTTCAAGTTCCAGATTAACTTCGATGGGGACGATTTCACCGGCCTTGGTCAGGGCCTGGCGGAGCAAGGCCTCGGACTTCATGGCAAAAGCGGTCGAATCGCCTAAAATCCGCAGAGCTTCGCTCGGATTATGGAAGCCGACCGAATTCTCGCCACCGATGAAAAGGGTCCGGAAAAAGGCCTCCAGATAGAAATCTTTGGCCTTTTCATAGAGATCCTTGTCAATCGTTTTGCCGGCTGCCTGGAGTTCATGGACCTTTTCGATTAACTTGGCGGCTGTGGCCGTGGCGTAACCGGATCGAACCATTAGCGATACCGTCCGATCCTGGATAGCCGTTACCTGATTTCTGAGCCACTCAGGAGATTCGGTGTGACACTGCTGACAGGCCCGCAGATCACTCTTGAGCGGGCTCATAATCCGATGATCCGAGGCCTTGACCGCCCCGACCCTGGTGTACGGCATATGGCAATCGGCGCAGGCCACACCGGCCTGCCAATGCACGCTGTTCCGTGAAAACAGCTCAAACTCGGCATGCCGCATGAAAGGCATCTTATAACCGGTCACCTTCTGGGTCCACTCACCAATGCTTGGGTCGTTACGGATCTGCTTGATGATGTTCTCAACCGAGATATCGCCCCAGGAGCTGCCTTGCCACGGGAAATAGACGCCGACTGATTTCCCGGCATCCTTGGGAATATTATAGGTCACATGACACTGGGCACAGACCAGCGAGCGCATATCTTGATGGGTCAGTTTGGCCGGATCGACCTTGATCACCTCAAGGGCTTTACCCAGTGTGTATCCGCGGGAGATCCTGAGCGACATGTCCTTGTTGTCGTGGCAGTCGATGCAGGCCACGCCTAACGTTTGATGCTGCTCGGGAATCATGCTGCGGACTTCATCAAATGATTTGCTGTAGAAATCAAGCCCCTTCTCCTTTTCGAGCTTGGGAGCATAGGGGGTCTTGCAGGTCAGACAAACCCCGCCGGCCTTTAGCCGGGAAGGGTCGATATCTAGCTGATCCTTGATCATATTAGCATGCCCACGCGGCTCGTTATATTCGACACCGAATCCCCAACCGCTGAACAGCAGGGCCATATAGGGAAACTCAGAGAGTTTGTCGTAAGTAATGCCGTCGGCGTCAAAGCCTCTTTTGTACTTGCTTTTCCCGGGCGAGGTCGGCTCTGCGGTCTTGCGCCACATGTCGTAGTTTACCGGGTAGGCCTTGCCCCAGACAGCCGGATCGACCTCACCGTCGGCAATGACAACCGGTCTGATCTGCACGGCCTTTTCCGGCGGTTTGCAGCCAGGCGCCAGGGCGACGAACGCTACACAAATCACACTCAACAGATATCGGTTCTTCATGGTATCCTCCATTGTTCATTATTAGATCGTTTGTATTGAGCCGCTTTTCCGGTGGGCGATGCGTCGATGGCAATCCCAGCAGAGCCGTTCCTGGTTGATATGATCCACTGTGGTCTCGTGGCATCTGATGCAGTTGCTCTGAACTACCGCCCTGCCGTGATCAGTAATGACGATCCGTTCCGGCACTCTGCCTGAATAGAACATCAGGGTGTCTTTCATGCCGTCAATCGACTTCCAGACATAGTGCAATCCCGTGTTCCGGTTCGGCAGATGGCATTCAACGCATTTTTCCCTTCTGTGGGCTCCGGTATGCGCCCAGGCATCGAACTCCGCCTCCATCACATGACAGCCGGCGCAAAACAGCGGCGATTCGGATTTTGCCAGGAGCTGAGGTGGCCCGAGCACGAAAAAAACCGCAACGAGAATCAGCAGCCCGAGACCGCCCAGCCCGTATTGGCCGAGCTTCTTCTTCGTCTCACTCATCGTCTCACCTCCTAAAAATTAAGGGTATCGGCCCACGTCTCCCTACAAATAAAGGAGGACACCTTTTAAGCAACCTTATCATTCTGCAATTGCTTGATACCTTGACTTAAATCAAGACTGAAAAAAAACTCTTAGAGCATCGCAGGTGGCACCGGCAAATTGCGGAATCGGCAAAGCAACTAACGCGACTAAAACAAAAAACTTCTGCGATTCAAATTCCAGCCTCCGGCCGGTTATTTTACACCTCTTTTGCTTCTACTGGTTCAAGACAGGCCTCGGCAATTGATTTGCCAAAGTTAACACAATTATCAAGAGACTGACTGTCAGGATTCCAAAGGGTTTTATGTCCTTCGCTGATTATTGCAAAACCTGCTTCGGCCAGGCGACCGCTGATGAGTTTTACGCTCTCACCGCTCCAACCGTACGACCCGAAGGCTGCCGCTTTTTTCTTTTTAAAACTCAGGCCCTTGATCTCTTCCAGGATGGCGGCCACCGATGAGAGGATACCGTGGTTGATGGTCGGGGAACCGACCAGGATCGCTTTGGACTTAAAAACCTCGGTTATGATATCGTTTGCATCACTTCTTGCCGCGTTGTAGAGCTTGACTGTTACTTCACGATCCGCAATCTTGATCCCCTCAATAATCGCCTCGGCCATTTTCCTGGTGCTGTTCCACATAGTGTCATAGATCAGGGTGATCTGATTTTCCTGATAATCGTTTGCCCAGGCAGCATACTGGTTGACAATCTGCAGAGGATCGTCACGCCAGATGATGCCATGGGCCGGGCAGATCATCGTAACCGGCAGGTTCAGATTGACGAAATCCTGAATTTTTCTGGTCGCCTGCCGGCTGAAGGGCGTGAGGATATTGGCATAGTATTTAATGCACTCCTGATAGAGTTCGGCGCGATCCACCTGATCGTTAAACATATGCTCCGAGGCCAGATGATGACCAAAGGCGTCATTGCTGAACAGGATTTGCTCGCCGGTCAGATAACAGAACATACTGTCCGGCCAGTGCAACATCGGCGCCTCGATAAAAATCAGCTCCCGGCTGCCGAGGGAGAGGCTGTCGCCGGTTTTGACCACCTTAAAATTCCACTCTTGATGATAATGGCCTTTCAAAAATTTCACCGCACTGGCCGTGCAGTAAATCGGTTTGTCCGGAATCTTCCGCATCAGGGCGGGCAAAGCGCCGCTGTGATCAGACTCGGCATGATTGGCGATAATAAAATCAATATGCTCAAGCCCCCCGGTCTCCTGCTCAAGATGATCGACAAATTCGTCGGCAAAAGGCGCCCAGACCGTATCGATCAAGGCGGTATGGGTGTCCCGAACCAGGTAGGAGTTATAAGAAGAACCCCGGTGGGTGGAATACTCCTCACCGTGGAATTTCCGCAGCTCCCAGTCTTTTTTGCCGACCCAGGAAACGGTTTCGTTGATTACATAGCTCATATGTTCTGCCTCCAGCATGAATTAAGGTGATAAACAGGATGAATCTGTTCTGCCGAAATAGTATCAGGCAACTAATGTGCCAGAAAGAACCTGCAGAAAATAAAAACTCAACCAATTGATTATACAAAAGAAAATTGAAAGAAAAAGCGCGCAACTGAGAGAAAAACCGTCAGCAGAATCTGTCAAGTTTAACGTAACCGTCAAATATAACGGGCTACGAAGTCGTGGCAAACTTCATCTAATACAAAATCTGCAAAGTTTTCTATGATACCGAGAACCATGGACTTGACTTAGGTACGATTGCAGCCTTATCTGTATCTATGATAAATTCTTCGCAAAAAACCGAACTGCTGGCCCGCGCCAAAGCCAAAAAATTCTCCCTGACCGAAGTGGAGAAGATGAAGCCGTATCAGCTGGTTACCCCATAACCTCAGCTTCTTTTTCTTTCCCTTCCATCCAGATATCTCTTAAGGGCTTCTTTCGACGACAACCAGTTGCGACCCTCTTTATGGGCTTCCAGTTTTCCGCTACGCGCCAGAAGGTTGAGATACTTATCCGTGAACTTAGAGCTTTTTGCCAGCTCCGCCAGCGAAATAAAATGTTCTTTGTCCTTCAGGGCCGGGGTCAGCACCTTCAGATAAATATCAAGTGTCCGTTGGACCGCCTGGGCAATAAACCGCACGAACGGAATGTAGTTTCCCTTGTCAGCCTCAGAGAGCGTTCGATAATATCTCTTCCGGTCGTTTTTCAAAATAACCACCAGTGGGAACCCTGCCTGCATCAAGACAATATTCATCACAAGCCGTGAGGTCCGCCCGTTGCCGTCAAAAAAGGGATGGATGTGGACAAGCCTGTGATGCAAAACAGCCGCCAGTTCAACAGGATGCAGGCCTTTTCTGTTTTGCTGCAGCCAATCAACAAGCTCCTGCATCAACTGAGGCACTTCGACCGCCTCAGGCGGGGTATGGTCGGCCCCGCCGATGATTACATTGCTGTTTCGGTATCTCCCGGCCCACTCTTTATCAATGTTTCGCAACACGATCTGATTTAATTCCCTGATCAACCGTTCGGAGAGCGTATTGCGGCAGTCTTTGTCCACCAACTCATACAGATACTCCAGCGCTTCCGTGTGGCTCTTCGCCTCAAGATGGTCCTTTAACGGCTTGCCCTTGATTGTCAGACCTTCATTAATGACAAGAAAGGTCTCTTTTAACGTCAGGCTGTTTCCCTCAATGGCGTTTGAATTGTATGTCATCTCTATCCCGAATTGCTCCCGCAGTTTTCGGACTGCTGCCTCCGGAAGCGGGCGATAGGAATTCAATAAGGACAATTTTGCATCGAGACGGTCCTGAATATCCTTGGTTAAGTATTTCATCTTTTAACATTGCCTCTTAATATGGTTTAAGTAATATTATTAGCTATACCATATTACGCAGCTTGAATAAAGCAGAACATACCTCGGCAATCCTTCTCAGATCGTCGATGGATGGCATCAGATTTTTTCCAGAAGCATTTTGATCTTTTCGCGTTCCGACTCAAGGTTGTCGAGGGTAAAGTAATCATCGTAGCCGTCCTTCTCGCTGATCAACCCCGCTTTGACTTTTGAATCCAGCTCAAATACATCGGATACGCCATATTTTTTGGCGATGATAAAGATATCAGCCTCGATACTCGATAATCTTTGGTGGAGATAAACCCGTAAACTCTCTGCAAGGAGTTCAGCAGGGTTCAAATGGAATTCTTTTGCCACCATATCCACAACAGTCATACCATCCTCCTCAGCTATACAAATATGCTATCTAAATCCACTGCTCTTATCGATGACCTGAATCAAAAAAAAGCGTATCATGATCCGGTGATAAGTCAAGTTCTTCCGCTTCCCGGTTGCTTGGCGGTCGGCAGAACATAGCAAGAAGCGGTCATAGATACAGAGGTCATTATTGCCGAATGGATTGATACTGCTGGAGAGCTAGGCAGGTCTATCCCTCTTCCCAAAGGTAAACTCATGTACGCATGACCCAACAACATGAGAAACAAAATCTGCTAAGTTTTCTTATGATACAGGGAACCCTGGACTTGACTTCAGTGCGATTGTCGCCTTATCTGTATTCATGACAAATTCTTCGCAAAAAACCGAACTCCTGGCCCCGGCCGGCAGCCTCGACTCTTTTTTCGCGGCCATGGAAGCCGGCGCCGATGCGGTCTATTGCGGCTTGACCGAGTTTTCCGCCCGCACCAAGGCCAAAAACTTCTCCCTGGCCGAAGTGGAGAAGATGACCTCCTATTGCCATGGCCGCAACCGGCGGTTGTTCGTCGCGCTCAACACCCTGATCAAGGAGGACGAACTTCCCGGGCTGGTTGACATCCTCAGCGGCCTGACATCGATCGGCATTGATGCGCTGATCATTCAGGACATGGGTCTGCTGGAACTCGATTTACCGCGCATCCAGTTGCACGCCAGCACGCAGACCGATATCCGCACGCCGCAGAAGGCGCGCTTTCTGGAGGATGTCGGCCTGT
>Ga0208863_1001207_pt1 | contig 17483 bp, 16 predicted proteins | sample RifOxyD3_FD_184040 | JGI IMG/M metagenome (GOLD analysis project Ga0208863, IMG submission 184040) | Soil microbial communities from Rifle, Colorado - Rifle Oxygen_injection D3 (SPAdes) | ecosystem: Environmental > Terrestrial > Deep subsurface > Rock core/Sediment | place: Rifle, Colorado...
GGACGGAGATAAAATCCTGGCAACATTGGCATTGCATTTCGTATATTTCGCATTGGCAAATATACCAATTTTAGCCAATATTTTCAGGTGTTTTCTTATGCAAAAATAGCTTAAACTAGTGCCATTCGGGTCAGACCACGTTTCCCGCATTTTCACGCTATTCAAAATCAAGTTTACTCAAACCGGACTGACGAAGGATCGACACATGCCAAAAGGGGAGTTAGCTTAATAACTTAATCTTATTTTTCTTGGCAGGAAAAACCAGACATTTCCCGAATTAAAAAATGTTTGGCACCAAAAACCAAGCACCAAAATCTATTTTTCATCCAAATCCCCAATCTTGTCAAGCAATTGGTCCAAAATCATCCCGGCCCTGCAGCACTGATAAACCTGCCGACCTTCCAGTGCCCCGATGCGGCACCATACCACCCCGGAATAAGTGGGTCCAGGTCTGAAAAATCAGCTTTCTTGCTCTGCCCTGCGTGGAATTCCGGTGACCGTATGTGAAACTACGATCATAGCGCTCCTGCGCATCCCCAGTTTTTTCTTTATGCGGAAGTTCTTTGTATCCTGGCAAGAAGTTCCAGCACTGGAACCACCTGGATTCCCTGCTCGACAGGATATGAATTTTCAACCGGGGCAACAAGGTAGGCCTCGGTAATGTTCAAGTCTCTCAAGGCCTGGTGAAAACCTTTCGCCTGGTTCGGCGCGGTGTTGGCCTTGCATTCGATTCCTATGGTTCGGGAGCCTTTTTCAATCACCAGATCCAGTTCGACCCCGGTGGCGGTTCGGTAAAAAGAGTGGCGCCAATCCGGGGTTGCGGCGATGACGGACTCGATCACGAACCCTTCCCAGGAGACGCCGTACACCGGGTGGCCGAGAAGGTCGTTTTTGGAGGGGATATCGAGCAGGGCGTGGAGAAGCCCGGAATCGCGGAGGTAGATTTTGGGCGATTTGATCAGTCTCTTTTTAATATTGGCTTCATAGGGCGGCAGAAGACGCAGGAGAAAGGTCTCAGCCAGGATGTCCATATATGAGCGCACGGTATGATGGCTGACACCCAGGGCCGCTCCGATCTTCGAGGCGTTCAGCAACTGACCGTGGCTATGGGCGCACATGCGCCACAGCCGCTCCAGCGATCTGGCCGGAATATTGAAACCGAGTTGCGGGATGTCGCGTTCCAGGAAGGTCCGGATAAAATCTTTCCGCCACTCGAAGCTTTCTTCCCCGGCGGCAAGATAGCTTCTTGGGTAGCCGCCTTGCAGCCAGAGAAGACGGAGATTGTCCTCCCCGACTTCTTTGAGCTGGAAGGGAGTCAATTCCAGGTAGCTGATTCTTCCCGCCAGACTTTCACTGTTCTGCCGGATCAAATCCCTTGAGGCGGAACCAAGGATGAGCAGTTGTCCGTTCCGGTTCTGGTCATCGATAATTGCCCGCAGCGGGGCAAACAGTTCCGGACTCCGCTGAATTTCATCAAGGCAGACAAGTTTATCTCGATTGAGAGAAAAGAAGGCCTCCGGGTCCCGCAGCTTGTTCAGGTCGGAGGTTTTTTCCAGATCAAGGTAAACGGCGCCGTCCAGTTCCGCGATGACACGTTTTGCCAGGGTTGATTTGCCGCATTGCCTCGGCCCCAGCAGGGCGACTGCCGGCACCTGCTTGAGTCGCCGCAAAACCTGCTCTGTGACACTCCTGTTAATGAATATTTGCATATTGGAAGCATATATTCCAATATGCAAATATTGCAAGCAATATTCTTCCGGGACAAACCCGATACCCTCCCCAGTTTCGTTATCACCACAGTGAATCGCGGTTTCTGGGGTTGTCCCCATTGTGCCGGATTACCGCTGTTCACCTTGAGTGTACCGGAGGATGGTTTTCTCTATTTTGCAATAGGCTCATTCTCACTGTTATCCCCGAGAGATGCTGCTTCCTGCGTCCCTTGTCCCTTAGATCAGATAAACATCAAACCGGCTGTTCTTGCCGCTGATAGTAAAGTTTGGTTCGGGGCCAGTCAGGGCTGGGGCCAGACGCGGTCTTTTCACTACCACCCTGCGGCTGGCTACGGCAAGGGCGGCAAGCAACAGAGTATTGCTGTCCTCATCATCGCCAACCAGCAGACGGATAAGCCGCATTTCTTTCTTGACCAGAGCGCTTTTGCTGCGGTGTGGATACATGGGATCGATATATACCACATCCGGCCTCTCCCCCTGCCAGGTGTTGAGAATCTGCAGTCCGTGGCCAACAAGAAGGTTGAGGCGCTGGCGGATGAGCCTGGCCGCACCCTCAGCCTCCCCGGAGCGGCGTAGCCCATCTTCCAGTAGGGCGGCGACCACAGGGGAGCGTTCCACCAGTTGCACCATGCAGCCAAGGCTGGCCAGGATAAAGCCATCGCGGCCAAGACCGGCTGTTACATCAAGCACGGAAGGCGGGTTTGCCCCTTTGAGGCCCACGGCTCGGGCGATGGCTTCCCGGCGACTGCTCCCTTGTCTGCGCCGGTAGTCTATTGGGCCTTGTACAAAATCAACCCAGACAGGTCCGCCTGCTCCTTTGCTGGTCTGGCGCAGTTCCAGCCGATCCGGGGTCAGGACCAGTAACATGGCAGGGGTGTTCGCTTCCGGTTGGTAGATGGTCAGGCCCAGCTGTTTGGCCAGGACGCTGGCTTTATTGGCCAGACTTGGCTCAGCATAACTGACGGCGAGCAAGTTTTTGGGGTTGCGGATGGGCATGGCGAGTGACGTCATTTCCTGGTTGTGGACGAAAAAACGAGTGCGACTTTTTCCCGGTGCATCATTTCCCGTTCATGGTATAAATGTAACTGTTCAGTAGCACCACATCTGCTTCGTCATCGGCCTGCTTATGTGCAATAGCACACTTCGCAGACCTCTTCCTCGCATCTGCGGCACTACTGAACAGTTACAGTTTGTGGGGTATCCGTATTTATCTGGACCAAACTGAATAGCTACTTATAAAGCTTCAAATAAAAGTTACAGTGTTAGCAATCTGAATATTTACCAGCAGAGAAGATAATGGATACCCAGTATAAAGCACAAGCCAAAGTTGTGGCCATCATCCCGGCCCGTTATCATTCCAATCGTTTTGAGGGCAAACCCCTGGCGAAGATTGCGGGCAAGCCGATGATCCAGCATGTCTATGAACGGGCCAAGGCGGTGGCCCTGCTCTCCCGAGTAGCGGTAGCCACCGATGACGAGAGGATCGCTGAGTGTGTGCGCTCTTTCGGCGGTGAGGTGGTGATGACCCGTTCGGATCATGTTTCCGGCACTGACCGGCTGGCCGAAGCAGCATCCAGCATGGGGATCGCCGAGCAGGACGTGGTGGTGAATATCCAGGGCGACCAGCCGTTGTTTGAGGCGGAGGTGATTTCTCAGGTGGCCACTCCGCTTCTGGAAGATCCGGCCCTGCCCATGTCTACCCTGATCTACAAGATTGTGCGTCAGGAGGAAATCAACGATCCTAACCACGTCAAAACCGTATTTGATCGACACAGCAACGCCCTTTATTTCTCCCGCGCCTCCATTCCCTTCCAACGTAACCCCGAAGAATTGGAAACGCCCACCTATTACAAGCATCTTGGTTTTTATGCCTACCGCAAGGGTTTTCTGCTCACCTTTGTCGGCCTGCCCGAGGGGGAGTGGGAGCGCTTCGAGAAGCTTGAGCAGTTGCGGGCTTTGGAATTTGGCTATCGAATCCGGGTGGTGCTTACGGCCCATGATTCTATCGAGGTGGATACACCCCAGGATCTGGAACGGGTGGAGGAGTTGCTGCGCAAAGGCCGGGGCCGGCATAAGGAGCTGTAAGCTTCGCAGTCAGAATTATACAGGTTAATTCCTGACGGCTCCTAAATGGTAAGTTATGAGTTTAATCTACGCTACTTTTAACATATAATTTTGAGGAAAAAGGGATGAGAAGAAACAAAATAACCATCATCGGTGCGGGCAATGTCGGCGCTACCGCTGCTCACTGGGCGGCAAGCCGCGGCCTTGGCGATATTTTACTGCTGGACGTGGTGGAAGGGGTGCCCCAGGGCAAGGCCCTTGATTTGCTGCAGTCCGGCCCGGTGGACGGCTTTAACAACCGGGTTGTCGGCTCTAACGACTTTGCTGATATGGCAGGTTCTGATGTGGTGATCATCACCGCTGGCCTGGCTCGCAAACCGGGGATGAGCCGAGACGACCTGTTGGCCAAGAATGTGGCCATCGTCAAATCCTGCGCTGAGCAGGTGGCTAAACACGTGCCGGACTGTGTGCTGATTGTGGTTACCAACCCCATTGATGCCATGGTCTATACGGCCTTCAAGGTCACCGGTTTCCCCAGAGAACGGGTGATTGGCATGGCCGGGGTGCTCGATTCCGCCCGCTACCGTACTTTTCTCGCCGAGGCCTTGGGCGTGGCCGCTCGTGATGTCAATGCCATGGTCATGGGGATTCACGGCGATCTCATGTTGCCGCTGGTCCGGCTGGCCAATGTCGCTGGAGTGCCGGTCACCGACCTGCTGTCTGTTGAAGAGTTGGCCGCTATTGTTAAACGCACCCAGCACGGCGGAGCTGAGATCGTCAACCATCTCAAGACCGGTAGCGCCTTTTATACCCCAGGCCTGGCGGCGGTGGAGATGGCCGAGGCGGTGCTGACCGACAGCAAGCGGGTGCTCCCCTGCGCGGCTTACGTAGAGGGAGAGTTCGGCTTTTCCGGTTGCTTTCTCGGGGTGCCGGTGGTGCTGGGCAACAAAGGCGTGGAGCGGATCATCCAGTTTAAGCTTACCGCCGAGGAGCAGTCCGCCATGGCAGATTCCGAGGTGGCGGTACGCAAGCAGATGACTGCCACGGGATTGTAATCATGAGCCTTCCTTCTTTAATCTCCCCCCTGATTGCCCGCTTGGGCGAGGCGCGCTTTGGCCTGTTGGATTTGTTACCAGAGGGCGATCTGGCTGAGAAGCTTATCGGCCTGGCGCTCACCGGGCCACCACCCGCGCCGGCGGAGATGACCAAGGAGATGGCCAGTCTGGCCAAGGCCTTAAACGCCACGGAGACCAAGGATGTCCGGGTGGTTGTTTTCGGAGGAGGCACTGGGCTTTCCAATCTCATCGGCGGTGACAGCCGCAACTCACTCTGGCCGGCTGATCCCTTTCAGGGGCTCAAAGAGATTTTTCCTGATACCAGTGCCGTGGTCTGCGTGACCGATGATGGCGGTTCCACCGGTGAACTGCTTAAGGATCTGCCCCTCATCGCCCTGGGCGACATCCGTCATGTTCTGCTTTCTGCAATTCGGCAGCAGAACCTGCGAGAGCAATATGGTCTAACTGGTCGGGCGGCATTACGGGCTATTAAGGTGTTGCACCGGCTCTTTAACCACCGTTTTCTGGTTCGGCCATGCTCTTCGTCTGAGCTGTTGCTCGATGCCGGCGTAAATCTGGCGGATCTGCCAGAGGTTATGGCTATGGGATTGGGTGTTTTGCTGGAGGCTATTTTTACCGAGTCGCGCTTGCGTCCTCAGCTTGAGCGGCCCCATTGTCTCGGCAATCTCCTGCTTGCCGCGGCAATTTTGGCCCAGAAGGAGGAGATGGAGGGGATTTCCCTGTTGGCTGAGCTTATCGGCGCAAATGCCGAGGCGGTTTATCCCTGTACCACCACTCAGGCCAGGCTGAAAATTCTCTATGCTAATGGGGTGCTGGTGAGTGGAGAATTAAAGTCGAATAAGGCCCGGCGAGGCTATCCCGTGGACAGGGTTTTCGTGGAGTTTGCCGCCTTAAATCAGTCTCTGCCTAAAGCGCCGTCCCAGGTGTTGGCTGCTATTGCCGAGGCGGATATCATTCTTTTTGCTCCAGGCAGCTTGTTTACCAGTATCGTACCGATCTTGCAGGTGCCTGGCATCGCCCAAGCGATCCGCGATAACCGTGGAGCCCTCAAGATGCTGGTGAACAACTTGTGGATCCAGGCCGGGGAAACGGACATGGTCCATTGCAATGGTTATGGCGACCACTCGCAGTGGTTTCATGTCTCCGATCTGCTTGCTGCTTATCACCGGAATATTCCTGGCGGGGTGGAAGGGCTTTTTACGCAGATTATGGTTCTTGGCCTGCGTGATATCCCTGGTTCCATTCTCCAGCGCTATGCCTTGGAAAACAAGGTGCCCATCTATCTTGATCGAGACAAGGTCAAGGCCATGGGTTTTTCGCCTATCGAGGCTCGCCTTTATGCCCAGGCGGATATCGAACAACGTAGGGTGATTCAACATGACGCTGCGTCCCTGGCCGCTGCGGTGCGGGTTATGTGGGCGATTCGAGATTGTCTCGGCGAAACCAGACAGCCTCAATTCTCCGTTCCGGGGCCTGGGTCGGAAGTTTTTCTTGAGCCTTTGGGACAGACGGCAAATCAGCGTTTTGCCGCGATTCGTCAACATTTGCATACCCTGGCCATCGCTGACGAGCTGCACCCGATGCTGAGCGAAATCTTCTGGCGACATGGAGATATTCCCCTTAGCCATCTTGACGGGGTTGCCGGGATTGTTTTGCTGGATAAAGAGGAATGGAGCCGAGCCCAGGAATGGGATACCATTCTTTCGTTTTATGATCCGGTTGATCGGATGATCAAGATCCGCAAGGATATTCTTTCGGCACCCGACCAGTTCGAGGTGGGCCTGTTGATTGCTTTGGGCCAGTCTCTGCTGGGCAATTATGCTGAGGAAAAACGGAGACTGACCGTGGAGCGCGACGGTCAGTCGCTGGGTTATGAGTTTCGTTTAACTTTGCGACTGGAGGCGGAAAGGAGCTGTTTTTTCAAGCAGAAGGAGTTGGCTCGGTTTTTGGATCTGGTTAGGATGCGGCAGGCAACGGGTAATCCCCTTCTCTATACCCGGCTGGTAAATGGAGATGAAGGTTTTACCCCGCCTGGCCTGCTCTTTGGCCTGATTTATGCCTGGTATCTTGACAATCGTCATGTCCGTTTCATCGAACACAAGATGTCCATCGATCGGATGACCTTTTGCGGCTTGATCCCGGAACAGAAACGGATCGCCGGGCGCAGGCAGGCGATGATCGATTTTTTCCGCACCGTGGTTTTCCGTTATAACGCCGCGCAGTTACAGCCTTGAGCCGCGCCGAGATTCAGGAATCGGTTGATGCTCTACTTGCCGCCTACGGTATTTTCCGGCGCAAAGAAAGCCTTTTGGAGCCGTCGATCGAAGCTAAGGATCTCGTCAACGTTTTCTCCAGTTATATCCCAGGTATAGTCTCCCTTTGCATTGCGTTGCAGCTTGATTTTGGCCGGCTTTTTCGGATGAGCCTGCGGACGAACAGAGGGTAATGGCTGCCCGACACTTGGTCTGGGAGGAGCGGGTGGTGGGCGGAGATCAGGCCCAGCTGCCATGGTAAGAGTCAGTCCGCCTGCGGTGATGGTCAGAGAGAAAATCAGGGCGGCAAGCCAGATCTTGCCTATTGCTCTTTTGTGCATGAAACTGTTTTCTGCCGTGGTCATCGCGGTTCCTCCTGAAATATGATGATTTTTCATTTTGTCAGTCAGTATTATATGACCATTATGAGAGCGTCAAGGGCTATTGATCTTTTCCCTTTTCTGCGGGGGCATCAAAATTCATAACGGAACTGGAGATAGATATTGTCATTGCCGTCTAATTGGCCAAATTGACTCCAGGGCTCGCCGCCGCCGAACAGGTTGGCCCCCAGCGCTCCCCAGATCTGGTCGGTGAAATTGTATTTGATCTCGGAATTGATCAGGTAGTCGGTGCTGGAGAGCCCCCAGAAGGTGAAGAGGGAAAGCTTCAAGGTCTGGTGCATCAGCAGCTGAGTCAGACGGATACTGATCAGGTCGTGCAGCTTTTTCTCGGTTGGCATTCCAGTCGGCAGGGTGGCGGTATATGCCCCATAGTCCAGCATCCTCTCTCCATAATACTGAATGCCGACGGTAAAATCTTCCCAGAACTGGCGCTGGTAACCAAGCAGAAATCGGGCCTGACTGTTGGGGATCATGGGGTTGCCGCCATCTTGATCATCTTTTGAATCGTAGTAGCCGGTTTCCAGACTGATGACGCCGTCCAGGGCGCTGCCTTGCAGACTGGCGCCATAGACCGCGAGCCTTGGATACCAGAGGGTCAGACGGGTGGGGGCTGCCGGGTTATCAGTCTGCATGGAGGGTTGCCGAAAAAATCCACGGTAGGCATAGAGGGAGAGGTCAAAGCCGGCGAGGTCGCGGTAGGCTCGGATTGCGATTTCGGTATTATCGAGGCTTGAACCTGGCTCAGTGGTTTGCCGGTTGGTTACTCCCGGAAGCGGGTCATACAGCCAGAAGCGTTTGGCATCTGGAAAGTGATTGGCCGTGAATAGGGGGATAGCGACAACCTCGAATGAGGCAAAGCCGGGATAGAGGCCGATTTTTACGCCGTCCACACCCTTTTTCAGATATTCGAGGGGCCGACCGGCAAAAAAGGCTTCATAATCCTTGGGGAAAACATCGTTGATGAACACCAGATCGCCAAGTCCCCAGGTGAGCATCTGTCTGCCGAGTTTAAGATCCCAGGACGCGGCGGTATAATCAAGCGTGCCTTCCCGCAACTCCAGATCCTCCTTGTTGCCCAGATGATCCCAGGCCAGGTCGGTTTTGACAAAGAAGCGCAGCGGCCCCTGGTCCGCGGCAAGCTTGATTTGGGCCCGTTCTTCAGCCAGCTTGGAATCTCGACCATCGGGGTTAGTCGAGGCTGTGTTCAGGTTGTAGTTTCCCTGGATAAAGCCGTGCAGGGTTGTCTCGCTCCTGGCCGGGTGCGCCGGGAGCAGCAACATCATAAGGCCCATGAGTCCCATGAGACTAATAGGTCTTATGCAAGTCGGGCCGGGCTCTGCCATGGCTACTCGATCCATTTTTTGGGTGGCTGCCTGAGAAAGCGCTCCGAAAAGAGACTGGCCTCCAGACCGACATTGTAATCCTGACTGGCATAGGAGACCTCGGTCCGGTGGCCGCTTTGGAGATTTCTCATCGTGCGTCTGGTGATGGTGGCAAAGCCCTTGACCACCTGCACCTCATCGGCGGTGAAGACTCTGATGGTTTTGCCGGTTCGGTCATAGTACTCTTCCTTCATGGGCAGCCAGGTTGCCTTGTCGATCCAGGAGAGCTTATGGCCGTGGTTGGCGCTGTCTGCCTTCGGCGTGCTCTTGACCACGAAACATGCCTTGCCGTTCAGCGCCTCTTCCCTGACCAGTTCGTGCGCGTCATCTGCCAAGTCCCGGCCGGAGACATCCTCGTAGGTAAAGTCAGAACCGACAAAACTCGCCTGCTTGTCCTGCATGGCGATGCGCCGCACCATGTTGATGGCCGGGACGAACAGCCAGCGGTCGTCATCTTTTTCCGGATACTTGAAGACCATAAAGGTCATGTCCTTCACCTCGGCGGGTTGAAAGAAGTACATGAAGTATTTCTGCTCACCGCCTGCCGCGCCGATATTTAAGCGCAGCATGGTCATCTCCCGCAGCCGTTCCTGACCGTTTGCGCTGATCAATTTCATCATGACTCTGGCCTTGAAGTCCTTGCCAGGATAGAAAAAGACGGCCTGTGATTTTTGGATGATCTCCTCGGGAGAGGCGGCCAGGGCGTTTGCGGCAAGGCAGGCCGAGATGAGCAGGAGCAGGACAAGTCGTTTCATCTTATTCTCCTTTTAAGATCCAGCCCTGCATCAGGGTGATGAGGGCGGGAAGATAGATGATGGTCATCAGGGCGCTTAGAACCATCATGCTGACGATAAAGGCGCCCACGGTGATATAGGGGGTGAGCGGCGCGAAGAGCATCACCGAAAAGGCGGCGGCAAAAAGCAGGGCGTTACGCATGATCCCTTTGCCTGGCCTGGCCGCGGTCCAAGCCAGGCTGTCGGCAAGCGCTTCGCTGCCGCCCGTTTCTATCCGGCGCAAGCGGAAGCGGCCTACAAAGTGGATGGCAAAATCAACCGCCATGCCCAGCGACAGACAGGAGAGCACCGAGATCGGCATGTCAAAATCCTTGCCCATGAAGCCGATCACCCCGTAGAGCAGGAGGATGGTAAAGAGCAGAGGTACATAGCTCACCAGGGCCCATTTAAACGAACGGAAATTGATAATCAGGATGACGAAGACCATGACCAGCGCGGCCAGAAAGCCTTTCACCATGTCCCAGAGCACCTCGTTGTTCCAGACCAGGTTGAAGTAGGCGATCCCCGCCGGTTTCAGTTCGATGGGCATCGGCTGGGCTTTGGCATACTCGTCCATGGCCGCGATCACCTGCCGCATGGCCTGGGCGTCCCAGGTCTTCATCTGTACCCAGATATTAGCTTGGCGAAAGGGGTAGTCCGCCACATTATCCAGATCGGAAGGCTTGGCGGACATGGCAAAGAGAAAGAGGTACTGGCCGATCATCTCCTTGGTCTCCGGGATCGCGTCAAACTTGGGGTCGTTGTCATGCAACACCAGATTGATTCGCTTGACGTAATCCACCACGGAAAAGGTCTTGCCCACCATGGGCAGGGCCTCAAGGTGGCGTTGCAGGCCTTCGACGTAGCGCAGGGCCTCAGGCTTTTTCATGAAATCGTCTTCCTGGGCGCTGGCGACAACATAGGCCAGCGAGGTGCCGCCCAAGGCCTGGTTCAGCGTCTTATCAGCCACCCGGATCTCGCTTCCGGCCTTGAACCATTCCACCAGGTTGTTGTTGACATGAATCCGGCTTACCCCAATGATGGCGCCGATAATCAGCAGGCCGCCCACTAGGATCGTGGCTCGCGGCCAGTTGCCGCCAAGCCGGCTTAAGCTCATCAAGAAAGCGGCGCTCTTGTTGGTCTGGAGGTCCTCGTCCGCGGTGACCTGCTTGATCTTGTCGAGCCGGATAAAGGTGAGCAGGGCCGGGACCAGGGTGAAGCTCAGGAGCAAGAGGAGCATGGTGCCGAAGGCCACGCCAAAGCCGAAGACCTTGACAGGGATGATGCTTGCGAGCATAAGGGAGGCGAAACCAACGGTAGTGGTGATGTCGGTGTAGATCAGCGGCTTGCCGACAGCCTGCATGGTCTTGAGGATGGCTGCTTTTCGATCCCCCCCCTCGTGGAAACGGAAATAAAACTCGTTGAAGATGTGGATGCTGTCGGTGGCGATGGCCATGAGAAATACCGGACTCATCGAACTCATGATGTGCACCGGATATCCCATGCCGATAATGAGCCCCATGCTGCAAATGATGATGATCATGGCCGGAGCCATGATGGCCATGGCGAGAAAGAGGCTGCGGAACATGAAAAAGGCCACCGCGAACATGATCATCCCGGCCACGGGCGCGAACATTCCCATGAGCTTGAACATCTCGGCGCCGAAGGTGTCGCGGGCCACCGGGTCACCGGCGATGGAATAACGTTCTTCCCCTGCCTCACCACTTACGATCTCTCGGATGCGATCAGCGATTTCCTTGCCGTTCGCATCTTTTTCCAACGGGATGTAGATGGCCGTGGTCTTGCCGTCCTGAGAGATCATGCGATTGATGAACAGAGGATTTTCCGTCAGGGCCTGCCGCAATTTGGCAAGCCCCGCTTCCTGCTCCGGCACCTCAGTCATCAGCGGCGCGACCCGTAGGGCCCCATCTTCCATGGTCACGTTATCGACGGTGGTGAAGCTTGCCACATCGCGGGCCGCCACCCCGGGAATCTGCAAGATTGCCTCGGTGATCCGCTTGAGCTTAGCCAAGGTTGTGGGATTGATCACTCCCCGGTCGTGGGTTACGCCGAGGACAATCATATCCTCATAGAGGCCAAAGGTTTTTTCCACCCCGTCATTGCCCACCCGCACCGCGGAAGTGGCGGGGAGCATGTTCTTGGGGTTGGTGTCGATGGTCATCTTCGGGAACTGGGTCATGAAGAGCATGGTCAGAAGCACCGAGAGGAAAACCACGGTTTTGGGATAATCGACTGACAGCGCTACCAGGGATCTTTTACGCATCATTGCCTCCATCATCATGGTACTGGCTGAAATTGTGTGGAGCCTCCCGCATTGGGTTCATCCAGTTCTTGATTATGAAGGCCCTTCAGGAATATTTCATCTGTTGATAGCATAACATATTCTTTTTTATTCACCTTGGCGATCTTGGAGCCTTTCCTGATCGTCCAGACAAGAAGGGCGACAAGCAGAGCCGTGTAGGCAAGAGCGAACGGATACTGGAAAAAGACGCTATCAGGCAGAAGCTCCAGCATGTTCTTCTCCTTCATAAAGCCGCGCGAGAAAAAGATCTCGTCGATCCGGTCTTTGTAGAGCGAATAGGGAAGATATCCCAGCATGAAACCGGGGAGAGCGGCAAGACCCGTCAGATAACCCATGCCGAGCCGGGCATAGGTGCGAATCTCACACCCCAGCATCATAACGCTTCCGATCCCGAGCATCGGGCCGCCGATCAGGTGACCAAGATGGAAACCGTACTTGTACCTCCCTGCTTCCGCTACCACCGGCACGTCCCAGCCCAGGACGATCCAGGTGAACAGGATCGTCAGATTGAACATTAGGATCGCCACCAGGAGACCGGCAAAAGGCATCATGCCCGTAAACATGGTCTGGGTGATCTTCGCGACTTTCAAGGCCTCAAAATGCTTCGGTTTCATCAGCAGCGACTTGGGCGACATGACCGCGCACTCGGTCCCGAATCCTGATTTGGCGATGCCGAGGCCGACAAGAAAACCGATCATGGCCTTCAACAGGATCTCAGTCCACGCCAGTCCGCCGATGCTGTTCGGCGACGACCCTTGAAGCGCAGTCCATCCGGCCGAGGCGATGAGCAGGAGAAAGAAGGCGGTAAGCCCGAGCCGGAGAGGGTCTTTGTGCGGCTTGTAGTCCGGGTCATAGGCCAAGGTCTCGGTCAGGTATTCAAGCTCAACGCATTTCTGAACCGTTGCTTTCACCTCATGATGTTTCATGAACCCGCCCGCCTTGAGCTTGGCCATGAGCAGAAAAGCAAGATACGCAAAGGGGATGCTTACGATCGCCACCACAATAGAGGTAAGACTCATCGCCGGGATGCCGCCCAGGTAATGCCATGCGGTGCAGCCCTGGGCAAGCCTCGTGCCGAAGCCGAAGATCATCGCGCCGACAAAGGCAAAGGCCGCCACCCTGGGCGGATACTTTACCCAGCTCCGGCGTTCGCTCTCAATGAGGGTTACCAGAGCGCCGCCCGCGATCAGGCCGATCAAGACCCAATGGATATCGGCGCTATAGGTTCTGGTGATAAAATCGGTATGGGTAATATTCGCTTCAAGGGTGCCGAACATCTTTGCCAGTCCCGTGGTAACCGGGATGGGGGTCTCGTAATTAAGGAAGTAGAGCACCTCGGCGAGCCCCACCAGGAACCCGCCCCAAACGAAGGACCAAGGCCGTTTAAGGATAGAAGGCATTGGTCAGTCCTCCTTGCAGCTGAGGGATTCCGATTGGATCGGGGAATTCATTTTTGCCGTCTTTTCGATGGCTGCCGATTGCATCGGGTAATTCTTCTTCGCCGCCTTTTCAGAGACAGACTTTACCTGCTGCGACCCGAAGGAATCTTTTTGCCAGGCGATATAACCGAGGCTGAGGGTGGCCGCGTCATAGCCGAGAACCCGCAGCCCCAGCACGGGGAGGCTTTGGAGTTGACCGGTATTGCAGACCAGAACGATTTTTTTGTCTTTCGGCAGCTTTGCCAGATTCTCCGGCGCCAGTACCTTGTGATAGGGCATGAAGATGGCGCCGGGGATATGCCCTTTCTTGAAGGCTGTTTCGCTGGGACGCACGTCGAGGACCATGAAATCGGTCTTCCCGGTTTTAAGCCACATGCTCAGTTCTTCCGCGCTCACCCACCAGTGGCCTTCTTCCGGCCCCTTGCTCAATTCATCGTTCAGCTTCTTTGCCATATCGTCCTGGGCTAAGACCGGGGCGGCCAGAAACAGAGCAACAATTATTATGAATACGCTCACTATGGTTTTTTGCATTTCCTTGTTCCTTGTTAGGGATTTATTTTTTTCCTGCCATTTTTGCTCATTTCAGGGACACGCCCCGAAGGATGTTATTCTCAGCCGATGCCAAGTCTGAAATCCTTCACATCTTTCACTAAATCCTTGAGCTTCACGCCGGTCTCCTGGGCGATTTTCGGCCAGGACTTGCCCGCTTTATTCATCGCGATAATCTCCTGGGTCGGCTTCCCTGACAGCTTGGAGAGGACGAATACGGTGACCGCCTCGCCCGGCGGAACCTGAAGGATCACTTTGCTGATCGTTTCCGGCTTCTGCTCTTCAAAGAAATAGGCCTTGCTCTTCTTTTCGAAGGTTTTCAGGTCCTTGGACTGTCGTTCGCTGATCTTTTGGATCAACCGGCTCAGTTCCTCTGCGTCAGGCTGCCGCGCGGCAAAACCCATTGCCGGAACAAGCAAAAAAAATAACAGCACCGCATGGATGATTCTGGTTCTTCCCATTACCTGACTCCCTTCTTAACAGGTTAGCGATTGGATTCTTCTCCCTGCCTGATAAAGCAGACACGAGATAAATAAAAAGTTGTTTATATGTTTATATGTATCTTAGACGTTATCCGCCATTGAATGTCAAGATAAAAAATAAAGACAGCGCTATCGAGGGATTCTTTACGCGGCGTTGCCGCCAAGATTACGGCAACTGGCTTAAGCCATGCTTCATCTTGAAGAGAAAATAACTCTCAAAGGAGAGCTTAAGCCACTTGGCCCAGACCCCTTTGCGGGTGTAGGACTCCTGCCGGGGGGGTAAAACCGGAAAGGCCTTCATCAGAGCAGCGGTGTTGCCCATGTCCATGAGGCAGATCACCGCCAGCTCTTCCGGGCCGGGGAGCGGCGCACCCTCTACTTCGGCAAAAATGGTGGCGGCGGCGACCTTGGCCATCTTCACCGTCATCGAGCCGGTCTTGGGAACACCTACCGGAACCGGGGTCGGCTCCGGCGTGGCAATGGCCATTGCCACGCCGATGACGAAGATATTCTGGTATCTGGTGTGGCGGTAATGCTGGTCAACCGGGACAAAGCCGCGGGGATTACCGAGCGGCGCCACGGCCGGCACGCCCTTGAAGGGCGGGGCGAGCATCGCCATTTTGAAGGGGATTTTTGTCCCGTCCTTCAGCCGGATTTCCCCCGGCGCCACCTCGTCGATGGCCTGGCTGGTGATGGCCTTGATATCTCTTTTGGCGAACTCGTCTTCCATGAACCGTTTGGAATTGCCTAAGCCCCCCACCCCCATGTGCCCCAGATAGGGCTCGGAGGTGAGATAAAGAATCGGCACCTTGTGCCGCATCTTGAGCCGCCGCAACTCGGCATCCATTTCAAAGGCCAACTCGTAGGACGGGCCGAAGCAACTCACCATCTGGGCCGAACCGACCACCACCGGGCCGGGGGTCTCAATAATCGATTTCCAGGTCTGGCCGGTCCGCACCGCATGCTCGAGGGTGAAGGTGCAGTCGGTGTAGCCCGTGTCCGGACCCAGGCCGGGAATTTCAGCAAAGGCAAGCTGGGGGCCGGTTGAGACGACGAGATAATCATAGCTGAGCTCCCCGGCCGCAGTCCGCACCCGGCCTGACTCCGGCTGCACCTCCAGGGCTTCGGCATGAACAAAGGTGATCCCCTTGGGCCTGAGAATCTCGGCCATCTTAAGGGTGATGTCCGCGGGTTTGCGCCAGCCCATGATCAGCCAGGGCAGCGACGGCAAAAAGACAAAACGGTCCTCGGCGCTGACCACCGTGACCTCGGCCTTGCGGCCCAGCAGTCTTTTTAGCTCAAAAGCCGCGGTCAGCCCACCAAAGGAACCACCCAACACAACGATTTTCACCATGATTGGTTCCTCATCAAAAGACCAGGTTCATGTCCGCCGGGATGACGGTTTCGGCGTAATAGGTCTCCGGGTCGGCAAGTACCACCCCTTCGACGAAGTCGTCGTCCTGAAAGCCGAACACCGCTTTATTCAAGGGGCAAGCGAGCAATCTGGCCCCCTCCATGTGCAGCATGAGCAGCAGATCTTCCGGCATCGGCAGGTTCATGGCCTCCATGCGGTCCATCACCTTTTTCTGCTCTTCCTCCGGCTGATCGGGCAGGCATTTGAGCTGGCCAATTTTGTCCTTATGCACGGCGTTGATCCCCCGCGAGCCAAAAAAGACCGTCACCTCGGCCCCGGCCCGTTCCAGGCTCAGGGCGGTCATCAGACCGTTGAATACCTGGCAGAGTTCGTCGTGAAAAATCATGATGGATGCTTTTTTCGCGGTGGTCATGAATCTCTCCGTTTGTTGATGGGTTTGCGTTGCCGTGGTTTCACTGTCCGGTGATGATCTGATACCACATCCGCAGGCCGGTGATTGCGATGATGCTCGCAATGGCCAGGCGCAGGTGCTCAGTGCTGGTTTTTTTGCTCAGCCGGCCTCCCAGCTGGGCGCCGGGGATGGTGCCGATAACCAGGGCCAGGGCGTAAGGCCAGATGATTTGGCCGGTCATCGCCTTGCCGATCGTGCCCATGATGGCGCCAAGAAGCACGATGCCCAGGGTGCTGCCGATGACGATCCGGGTCGGGATCCCGAGAAGATAAATCATGACCGGGATATAGATGAAGGCGCCAGGCGCTCCCACCATCCCGCCGAACAGGCCGATAGCCAGACTGATGACCGCCGCCAGCGGTTTATTGTAGACCAGATCTTCGGGCTTGATGTCGAGCCCCTGTTCCCGTTTGGGAACAAACATGGTGATTGCCGCAATGATCGCCATGCTGGCAAAGATGGCAAGGAGGAAGGCGCTGTTGACCTGTTTGGAGAACAGCGAGCCGGCAAGGTTGCCCACGGCATTGCACAGGCCCATGGTGATGAGCAGCGATTTGCTGACGAACTTGTTTTTGTGATGGACAATCAAACCGGAGAGGGAGGCGGAGAGCACCTGAACCATGCTTACCGCGGCGACCTGCTTCATGTCGAGATGTCCCATGCCAAGAAGGGGCGGGACATAGAGGAGCAGGGGAATCATGAAGATGGCGCCGCCCAGGCCCAGCAAGCCGGAGAGGACGCCGCCCCCCAGGCCCAGCATGACAAGAGTGATCAGAAAGGGGATTTCCATGTTGTATTCCTCCTCAAAACCCGGCTGATTATTCAGGAAGGGATCAGTTGCCTTCCAGATGACGGCGGATGGCTGTCTCGAGCAGAGAGTCGTCGATGTCCCTGCCTTCGCTGATAACTTCGCCGCCCATCATAATGGCTGGGGCCTTGGGCAGGCCAAGCTCGGCATAGGCCATGGTCTGATATTCTTGGCGTGGTTTTGAGATCACTTCAATGGTATTGGGGAATAGCTCGCCCAGCCTGGGCAGCATTGCTTTAAAATGGATTCAGGTCTTGCCGTTTGGTTCATTGAGAAATACGCGGATTTTTTGCATCTCATGCCTCCTTTGTTGATTTTTGCAGGTTTATCTTGGCCAGCAGAAAATCTGCGCCACTCTTGGAAAGCCCCAAATCGGCA
>Ga0208863_1001208_pt1 | contig 17463 bp, 14 predicted proteins | sample RifOxyD3_FD_184040 | JGI IMG/M metagenome (GOLD analysis project Ga0208863, IMG submission 184040) | Soil microbial communities from Rifle, Colorado - Rifle Oxygen_injection D3 (SPAdes) | ecosystem: Environmental > Terrestrial > Deep subsurface > Rock core/Sediment | place: Rifle, Colorado...
TTTGACCCGCCAGTCCAGCCACATGCCTTCGAGGTCTTTGACCGCGCGCTCCCGGCCGCGGCTCTGATCCTCCTGCTGCCTGATCATCGAGCGCAGCAGCTTCACGCGGGAGCCGAAGAAGAACTTCGTCGTCTCCCAATGGGCGCGCGAGAGCTGCTCCTTGGCGGCCGAGGCCGGCACGCCTCCGGTCCACAGCCGGTCGGACTCGGGCTGGGCCGCGCCGATGGAGAGCTGTTCCTCGGCTGTCGGAGCCGGGGCCGGGGCGGCGGGCCCCTCGGCGGCCGCCGCGCGCGCGGGGGCGGCGACGAAAGCCCGGCTCGCATCAAGGGCCGGAGCGGCGGAGAGGGACAGCGACGGCGCGACGGAGAGCGCGACGCCCGGAGCGGCGCCGATCCCTGAAAGCGGGGCAACGGAGGGAAGGATCGGGACCGCGCGGCCCCGGATCTGGGCCGAGGCGGGCGCGGATATGCTCAGAAGGGCGGCAAGAAGGACGCTCATTCTCTTACCTTCACTATGCCCCACCGGACGCACGACTCCCAGGGTCCGAAGCCCCAAGCTGACGGGCCAACCGGCCCGGGCCCTATGCCTTGGGCAGGACGAGGCGGAAGGTCGAGCCCTTGGGCCCGGATTCGTAGTCGGCCGAGCCGCCGTTGGCGGTCAGCAGCTTCTTGGCCAGGGCCAGGCCCAGGCCTAGGCCGCGCGGCTTCGTGGTGACGAAGGGCTCGAACAGGTTGTTCTTGACCTTCAGATCCACGCCGGGGCCGGAGTCGCTGACCGAGACCCAGACGCCCTCCTTGGAGACGCCGGTGACGACCTTCACGGTCCCCTTGCCGTCCATAGCCGCGAAGGCGTTGTCGATGAGCCGCTTGAGGGAGTCGGACAGCATCTTGGCGTCGGTCTTCACCTTCGCGTCCTTGGCTCCCGCCTTGAAATCCAGCTTGGCTCCGGCGGGGACCTCGAAGGAGTCCACGGCCTCCTGGACGGTGGAGTCCATGGCGCGGACATCGGCCGCGGGCTCGCACTTGCGCGAATAGACGAGGATGTCGGTGATGAGCCCGTCGGCGCGCGCGATCTCGCTCTCGATGATCTTCAGATGCTTCTCGACCTTCGGGTCGAGCGTCCCCTGACCCAGCTTCGCCTTCACGAAGTAAGCGGAGTTGTTGATGACGGCCATCGGGTTGCGCAGCTCATGCCCGACGACAGAAGCGATGCGGCGGATGAGCTCGGCTTGCTCGGCGTCCATGTCAGAGCCCCGGCTTGCACATCTCTTCGGGCTTGATCCAATCGGCGAACTGAGCCTCGGTGACCAGGCCCAGCTTCAAGGCGGCCTCCTTGAGCGTCAGGCCCTCGGCATGAGCGGTCTTCGCGATCTTGGCCGAGCTGTCGTAGCCGATGTGCGTGTTCAGCGCGGTCACCAGCATCAGACTGCGGCGCATCAGCTCGTCGATGCGTTTCTCGTCGGCCTGGATGCCGACCGCGCAGTGCTCGGTGAAGCCCCGGCAGCCGGCCGCGAGGAGCTTGGCCGAGTGGAGGAAGTTGTGGATGATGAGCGGCTTGTAGACGTTCAGCTCGAAGTTGCCGGAGGCGCCGCCGATGTTGATGGCGACGTCGTTGCCCAGGACCTGGGCGGCGATCATGGTGACGGCCTCGCTCTGGGTGGGGTTGACCTTGCCGGGCATGATGGAGCTGCCGGGCTCGTTTTCCGGGATGCGCAGCTCGGCCAGGCCCGCGCGGGGGCCGGAGGCCAGCCAGCGCACGTCGTTGGCGATCTTCATCATCGAGCAGGCCAGCGTCTTCAAAGCACCGTGGGCGAAGACCAGCGCGTCGTGACCGGCCAAGGCCTCGAACTTATTGGGGGCGGGCTTGAAAGGCAGCTTGGTCAGCTTGGCGATGTGGGCGGAGGCCTTCTTGTCGAAGTCGGGATGGGTGTTGAGGCCGGTGCCGACGGCGGTGCCGCCGATGGCAAGTTCATAGATTCCCGGCAGGACCATCTCGATGCGGGCCAAGTCGGCGTCCAAGTGGGCGACCCAGCCGCCGATCTCCTGACCGAGGGTCAGGGGCACGGCGTCCATCAAATGGGTGCGGCCGATCTTGACGATGCCCTTGAACTCGACCGACTTCTTCTTCAGCGCGTCGCGCAGCCCCTTCACGGCGGGGACCAGCTCATGGATCATCACCTCGGCCGCGGCGATATGCATCGCGGTCGGGAAGGTGTCGTTGGAGGACTGGGACTTGTTCACGTCGTCGTTGGGGTGGATGGGCTTCTTCGAGCCCATGACGCCGCCGGACATCTCGATGGCACGGTTGGAGATCACTTCATTGGAATTCATGTTCGACTGCGTGCCCGAGCCCGTCTGCCAGACGACGAGCGGGAAATGCGCATCGAGCTTGCCGGCGATGACCTCGTCGGCGGCGGCCAGGATCAGCTTCTCCTTGTCCTTGGGGAGCAGGCCCAGCTCGGCGTTGGCCATGGCGGCCGCCTTCTTCAAGACGCCCATCGCGCGGATCATCTCGCGAGGCATGGTGTCGCGGCCCGCGCCGGCCTGGAAATGGTGGAGGGAGCGCTCGGTCTGGGCGCCCCAGTAGCGGTCAGCGGCCACCGGTATCTCTCCCATGGTGTCCTTCTCGACGCGGGTCTTGGCGGAATCGGCGGCGGTGGTGGTCATGGCGGGCTCCTTAAAGTGTGCGGTCGAGCCGATGATACAAAATGGTCGGGGGATGGGAAGGGGCGCGCATCAAAACTCGCCCCGGTGCGAGTCTGATATGAAAAATCACATCAGTCGGTCAGCGATCCGATGGCTCGACGCGCTTGAGGCGGGACCTGGATGAGGAGCAAGGTCGAACCGTTCGATGATCTGCTGGACTTTCACATCTGAATTTTTAGCCATGTATTCGTGGATTAATGCTTCGCTCAGCCGCGCGGTATCAGACACCTGCGCGCGGCACCCTCCGGTTCCGATTGATAAACGCGTCGGCTGAAGCGCTTGTTAGGGCCCATCATGGATCGGACAGCCCATATACTTTCTTCATCTGGTTAATATAGTCGGCCATCAAAGGAAGTCCCAATTCCGCTCGTCTTTTGTCCAGATTCTCTTCGTCTTCGACTCGCTTCACTGAGATCGTTCTCCCGACTATTTCCGCTTGCGAGCCATAAAGCTGGGGCTTCCCTTCTGCGACAAGCACCCTGTCGGTCAAAAGAGCAAGATGCTCACCGGACGCTTCCCCATCTTCATACGCTTTATGGAGGAGCGGCAGAGTCCGTTTTTGAAAGGCGGGGTCGCGGTCAGCATGTTGGACAAGGAGGAAGGCTGCCGTCGCCCCATCTTCTCCAACTAAAGATCGCCCCGGCCACCCGTATGTCCGCACAATATCCCGCATTCGTGCCGCATTTGCCGTGTCAACCTTCATCATTTGGGCCACAAGTTTCTCATTGGGCCGTTTAATACCTGCGGCAATGAGCGCCTGGCGTGCATCTTGGTCCGCCTTTGACATGACAAGAAGCTCGTCGTGAAGCCGGGAATCGATCGTTCCTGCGCGCCGCTCACCGCTCGCCCATTGAACTTCGAATAGATCGGGGCTTCCACCAAAAACGCGTCCGTCGACCATGGAAAAGTAAATCGCGCGCCCGGAGGCCTTGGCGTATTGAGGATGCTCCTTCGCTGCATAGCAAGAGGTGCCCTGCGGGGGATCCTCAATCCTCGGACATTTATATATGGACACGGGGTCCGACCAAGGTCCCCACGGATGATCTGCGAGGCGGACGACGACGTCCTCCTCCAAGAATCGGCTGTAGAGCATTAAATATTGCCCCACAAATGCGTGGAGTGAGACGGAAACCTCGGGCGGTGCGTCATCGAAGATTGCACATGCCTTCTTGACATCTCTCGCCCAGTGCGCCCCGTTCGATTTAACACAGAGATATTCGTACCGCGCGAAATTCGTTATAGCGCTTGGTCGGACTCGAGCAAGGATAAGCCCATAGGGCGGGGACTCGAATCGGCCGTACACGTAGATATATCCATCAGCGCCGCCAAGCACCGCCGTCCCCATACGCGGCTCAGCAGCGCCCCAAATCCCGTAACGCCCCTGATATTGAATCCGGGTGAATGAGCTCATCGACGCAGAAGACACTGCCAGTCCCTGCTCCAGGTGGACAGAGTTCTTAACGACTGAATAGAACAAGTAGGTTTGGCCAGCGATCGAAACACCGTGGCCTGGCCACAATCGCAGTGCTTTCCGATCTTCTTCTGGATGGAATTTGAGCGGCGGCACCGGTTTCCCATCTGAATCGGTCTGTGCGATCAAAGTAATACCATCGGACGCCACTACGTCGTCAGACCAAGCTGAGGAATTCGATACCGCGCCTTGGATCGTCTTGCTGCCGAAGAACGTGTCGCCGTAGACCCAGAGGGAGCCTGATCCTGCGGGTATGGAATAGGCCGCATCTTGAGCGAGAATGTGCGCCCCGTTCCCTGATCGGTCGATCAGGCTCCCAACGGCCCGGACTTCGATGGCAGTGGCAGGACGTGCCAAAAGGCCAATGACGCACAAGGAAGTTGCCGCGAGCCGCACGTGGATGACTGGTTTCATTCCTCTGATGAAGATCTATGGAGTCCTATCAACTTTGAATTATACTGGTCGGCCTAATTCGGGACGGACGAATCAGGCGTTCACCGGATTATAACGGGAATATCGGCATTTAGCCATAAATCGCGGTCCCGAGGATGCCGGCAAAGACCGCCCCAGCCGGGCGGCCTAATCCTGATGAGCGCAGCAGGCGGATAACAGAATCCGTCTTTCCGAGGATCGGATCACGGAACTTTTTCACCCCCCTCGCCGTATATATATCTGGGCCTTGACCATCATGGGACTGCAGTATATACTTTCGGTATCACCATGTCCAAGGTCCTGTCGCTGAAACTGCGCAACGAGGTATTCGACGAGATGGAGACGACCCTGCGTCGGCTCAAGAGGCCCCGCAACGCCTACATCAACCAAGCGGTGGAGCACTTCAACCGCCTGCACCGTCGCCGCTTGCTTGAGGCGCAGTACGCGAAAGAATCCGCCGCCGTGCGCGAGGAGTCCATGCGCGTGCTGGCCGAGTTCGAGGCCTTGCCCGATGACATCATCGAGTGAGCGCCCGGTCCCTCAGCGCGGCCGGCTCTACCTGGCGGACCTTGGGAGCGCTCACGGCACGGAGTCCGGTAAAATACGGCCCGTCCTCGTCCTACAGACGGACATGCTCAACCGCCGCCACTCCTCCACCGTCGTCCTCCCGCTGACGACCAAGGTCCGCCCCGAGTCCGTCCTCATGCGCGTCCATTTCAAGAAGGGCGAGGCGGGACTCGCGTCGGACTCCGACGCGCTGATCGACCAGATCCGCTCCATCGACATGCGCCGCCTGCGCCGCGAGTTGGGCGCCGCCCCGCCGCGCCGCATGCGCGAAGTCGAGAGGAACATCGCCCTGCTCCTGGACCTGCCCGAGGCCTGATCAGTCGCCGAGGACGGACTCCGGCCGCAAGAAGTGGCAGGTGTAGCCCTTCGGATACCTCACCAGATAGTCCTGGTGGTCCTCCTCGGCCTTCCAGAACGCCCCCGCCATGGTGATCTCCGTCACGAGCGGAGCCCCCCACTTGCCCTTCTTGTTCAGACGCTCCTTCATGGCCTCGGCGGCCTTGCGCTGAACCTCGGTGTGGTAGAAGATGGCCGAGCGGTAGGAGGTGCCGGTGTCGTTGCCCTGGCGGTTCAAGGTCGTCGGGTCGTGCATGCGGAAATACCAGCGCAGGAGCTGCTCGAAGGATATCTTCCTCGGGTCGTAGACCACCCGCACCGCCTCGGCGTGGCCTTCGTGGTTCTTGTAGGTCGCATGCTCGACCTTGCCGCCGACGTAGCCGACCTCGGTGTGAAGCACGCCTGGAATCTTCCTTAAGATATGCTGCATGCCCCAGAAGCAGCCGCCCGCCAGTTCGACGGTCTCCTTGGATCGCTTGACGAAGAGCGGCAGGAACTCGCCGTAACCCTGAGCCTCCAGCTTCTCGACCGGGATGAAGCGCAGGGACGCGGAGTTGATGCAGAAGCGCAGGCCGCCCTTGTCCTTCGGCCCGTCCGGAAAGACGTGGCCGAGGTGGCTGTCGCCGTGCGCGGAGCGGACCTCGGTGCGCGTCACGGCGAACTGGCGGTCGGTCTTCTCCTTGACGTTCTCCGGCCGCAAGGGCTTGGTGAAGCTGGGCCAGCCCGAGCCGGAGTCGAACTTGTCGAGCGAGGAGAAGAGGGGCTCGCCGCTGATGACGTCCACGTAGATGCCCGCCGCGTGGTTGTCCCAGAAGGCGTTCTGGAAGGCGGGCTCTGTGTCGGCGTTGCAGGCGACCGCGTACTGCTCCGGGGTCAGCTTCCTGCGCAGCTCCTCGTCGGGGGGGCGCCGGTATTCGCTCATGACATCCTCCTTCGGGCCGCCCGCGGCGGCGCCGGGACACGCCATCATCAACGCCATGATGAGACCGACCATATGACCATCATAACACGACCAGCGACGCCCGGCGGAATTGATAAACTGTAGGCGCATGAACCAAGCGGACACGGTCGGCTATGGCGCGGCACTCCTCGCGGGAATCGTCTCCTTCCTGTCGCCGTGCGTGCTGCCGCTGGTGCCCGGCTATATCTCCTTCATGTCCGGCCTGACCCTGGAAGAACTCGGCCACGGCGCGAAGTCCGGCACGACCTTCAAGCATGCCGGCTGGGAATCCATCTTCTTCGTGCTGGGCTTCTCCACGGTCTTCACCCTCCTGGGCGCCAGCGCCTCGGCCGTTGGCGCCTTCCTCGCCGCCCACATGCCCATCGTGACCAAGGTCGCGGGAGCTCTCATCGTGCTCTTCGGCCTGCACATGACCGGCATCATCCACATCCCCGTCCTGTACTACCACAAGCGCGCCGACGCCGGCGCCTTCAAGTCCGGCTACGCCGGGTCCTTCTTGATGGGCCTGGCCTTCGCATGCGGCTGGACGCCTTGCATCGGGCCCATCTTGTCGGGCATCTTGGCGCTGGCCGCCACGCGCGAGACCGTGGGGCAGGGCATGCGCCTGCTCTTCGTCTACTCGATGGGCCTGGGAATCCCCTTCATCATCACCGGCTTCGCCGTCGGGGCGTTCATGCGCTTCTTCGCCCGCTACAAGAAGTATATCCGCGCCGGCGAGATCTTCTCCGGCGTGCTGCTCATCGCCGTCGGCGTGCTCATCTTCTCCGACCGCTTGACCGCGCTCATCCGCCTCATGCCCGCCGGCCTGACCCGGCTGGCGATGTGACCATCGTGAAAAAGACGGGGATCTACGTCTCTCTGGCGGCGACGGCCGCGCTCGCATACCTCCTTGTCGCCGGCCCGCCCTCCCAGGCGCCGGAGGGCTCCACGAAGGCACCCGCTCTGGCGGGCCCGCTCTCAGGCGGAGGAAAGGCCTCGCTCGCCGACTACGCGGGAAAGGTCGTGCTCGTGGACTTTTGGGCGACCTGGTGCGATCCCTGCGTGGCGGAGATCCCGGAGCTGAACGCCCTCCAAGAGAAGCTCGGCCCCAAGGGCTTCTCGGTCCTCGGCGTATCGATGGACGAGGAAGGAGACAAGGCCGTCTTGCGCTTCAAGGCCAAGCTGCCCGTCGTCTATCCCGTGATCCTTAATGGGAGCGAACGGGCTCCCGCCGGCTGGTCGACTCCGGGGTTTCCCACGGCCTACCTGATCGGCAAAGACGGCATGGTGATCCGGCGTTGGTTCGGCTCGAAGGACATGGCCGAGGTGGAGCAAGACGTCCTGACCGCGATGGAGCAATAGTCGCTTCCGAAGAAGACAGGAGAGCAACCCCATGCAGGCCGAGAAGACCGCCGGGAAGGTCTACGATTTCGAGATGAATACGATCGACGGCAAGCCCAGAAGCCTTTCCGGCTACAAGGGCCAGGTCCTGCTGATCGTCAACACCGCCTCGCTGTGCGGCTTCACGCCGCAGTACAAGGACCTCCAGTCCCTCTATGAGACCTACTCGGTCAAGGGTCTGCGCATCGCCGCCTTCCCCGCCAACGAATTCGGCGCGCAGGAGCCCGGGAGCGACGCGAGCATCAAGTCCTTCTGTATGAGCAAGTACGCCGTCTCCTTCGACCTCTACTCCAAGATCGCGGTCAAAGGGGAGGCGATCCACCCCCTCTACCGATACCTGACGACGGAATCGGGCTTCCCCGGCGAGATCCCGTGGAATTTCTCCAAGTTCCTCGTGGACAGGAAGGGCAAGGTCGTCGCGCGCTTCGGCCCGGACGATAATCCGATGGGCAAGGCGGTCACGGCCGCCGTCGAGAAGGCGCTCGCCGACTGACGCTCAGCGCGGAGGAGGCTGAAGGATCGGAGCCTTCTCCGGCTTGGTCTCCGAGCGCTGGAGCTCGGCGTCGGAGAGGAGCAGGCTGGGCGTGACCACCGCCATCGCAGAGCCCTGATAGACCTCGTTGACCTCCGCGTCGTCGCCGGCCTCCAGGATGCTGCCGGCCATCACCAGCGGCGTGCCGACCAAGTCCAGGTCGCGGACGCGAAGGGTCGCGCCGCTCTCCGCGTCGACGAGAAAGATCTGCGCGAGGAATCGGATCGAGCCCTGCGCGCTGCCGCTCTGCTGCTGGACGTAAGCGCGCAGCTTGCGCACCCACAACCCGTAGGGCTTGCCTGTGCGGAGGCATTCCGCCCGCAGGCCCGAGAGAAGGTCGGCGGCCGAGCGCGGCCGTGCGGTGCTCAGGAAGAGGTTGCCGGGCGTGCCGACCACCATCTGGCCGACGCCGGAACGTCCGTGGCCGTTGGACCGCGCGAAGCCCTTCACGGGGTAGCGGGACAGCAGGAAGCCTTTGAGGACGCCTCGCTCGACGAGGACCGTGCGGCGGGCGGGCACGCCCTGGTCGTCATAGTCGTAGCGCCCGAAGAGAGGACGTCCGCGGAAGGAGACCTGGGTGGGATCGTCGACCAAAGTGAGTTCCTCAGGAAGGATCTTCTCGGAGAGGCGGCCGCGGAAGGTCTGCGCGCCGGCGGGGTTGCGCTGCTCCTCGCCGGAAAGACGCTGGCCGAGCGCGAAGACCAGGGCCGCGGAGACCGAGGGGTCCACCAGCGCGGGCGCGCTGAAAGGAGAGGTCGTGACCGCGACGAGCATCTCGCCCAGGTCCTTGAGCATCCCCTCGGCCGCCGCGCCGACCTCGCGCTCCGTAGGGAGGTCGCCGGGCTCGCGCACCTGGAACTCGCTGTAGACGGTCTGGCGCAGTCCGTCCGGCGAGAGCGCCGCGGCCTCCACGTCCACGCGCGCCCAGTCCTCGGCCTTGTCCACGGCCGAGCCGTCCGTGTCGCGGCGGCGCGTCCAGAGCCGACGCAGGCCGACATGAGAGTCCGCGTGAAGGAGCCAGGGCGCCCGCGCGAAGGGCGCCGAGATCGCGTCCTCGAGCCGGCGCAGGCGGTCCAGGTCCCAGGAGGAGGCCGGGCGCGAGGCGCGACGCTCGTGCGGGGGCTCGGGGGCCAGGTCGTCGGTGTCGTATTCGGCCTTGCCGCGCGTGACGACCTGGGCCTGCTTACGCAGATACTCCGCGGAGGCGGTCTTATAGGAGCCATCCAGCACGCGCCAGAGCGCGTGACGCAAGGCGAACTCGTCGCTCTCAAGGGAGACCGGGGTACCGAGATACTCCGTCTTCGGCGTGACGGGGTGGTTGTCGAGCTCGGGACCGCCCACGCGCAGGTCCGCAAGGAGGATCCGCTGCCGCATCGTCGCCTCGGCCCGCGGCGCTCCCATCGCCCCCCAGAGGTCCCAGTCGTCGAAGTCCCAGATATTGAGCGCGGCGTGATAGACGGAGGGATAACCCTCGTCCTTCAGCTCCCGCTTGGCCCGCCCCAGCTCGGCCGCAACGGCGCGCTCGAGGGCCTCGTGGACGGCCGGAGCGGCCGCGGCGGGCGTCAGCATCAAGGCGAGCAGGCTAACGGCGATCATGGGTCGGGGCGGGCAGTATCGGCGGGCGCGAGCGGTCCTCGGGAAGACGCTGAAGCTCCACCTCGGAGAAGAGCAGGCTCGGAGCGGTCTGGCTGACCGGAACCCAGCCGGACTCCGCTCCGCACTGGAAGCCGTTCGAGATCTTGGCATCGTCGCCGGCCGCCACGATGCGGTTGAGGACCACGAGCGGGGTGCCGACGAGCTTGACGCCGCGCACGAGGGTCTTCTTGCCGGTCCTGGCGTCCACCCGATAGACCAGACGCGGGCGCACCTCCAGGGTCTGGGCCGAGTCCCGCGTCGTGGGGTTCTCCCCCCCGAAGGCGCCGATGAGGAGGAAACCGTACGGCTTGTGGGCGCGGCGGGTCAGCTCGAGCAGGCGCTTCTCGAGCTGCGCCAGCGGGACGGCGCCCTGCGCCGAGACGATCAGGTTGGCCATGCGCCCCGTGGGATGCGACCTCCAGTCCGAGCGCCCATGGCCGTTCGTGCGCGGGAATCCCTTCACCGGCCAGCGCGACATCAGGAACTCGCGCAGGACTCCGCTCTCGACGAGGGTCGCGCGCCGCGCGGGAGAGCCCTCGGAGTCGAAGTCGTAGGAGCCGTGGAGGGGAAAGCCTTCGTAGGTCTTGAGCGTGGGATCGTCGAAGACGCTCAGGAACTCCGGGATGATGCGCTTGCCGACGAGGTCTCGGAAGACCTGGCTCTCGCGCGGGTCGCGCTGGCGCTGGCCTTCCAGCTTGTGGCCGAGCGCCTCATGAAAGAGGACCCCGCTCATCTCCGGATCGAAGATGGCCGGGGCGGCCGCCGCGTCCTGCACCGGGGCGCGGCGCAAGGCGGTCAGCTCCGAAGCCACGCGCCGGGCCATCGCCATCAGCTCCGCCTCCGGAGGCAGGTCGTCGAAGGAGCGCAGAGGGATGTTGAAGGAATCCTCCAGCTTCATGCCGTCCTCGGCGCGCGTGGATCCGTAGGCGCGAATCTCATGCGGCATCTCCTCGGCGGCCGTCAGGAGGCGTGTGCCCTCGCTGGTCACCAGGAAGCGTCGCGCCCAGACGGCGGTCGCCGAAGCGTTCGACTCCTGGACTTCGGGATAGGCGCGAAAGACCGCGCTGAGGCGGACGACCAAGGACTGTATCTTCTCTCGATCGAAGGAAGGCGGGGCCAGCTCCGCGACGGAGACGGTGGAGGCCTCCAGGCTGAAGTCGCCGAGCGGGTCCGTGATCAACTCCGTGGCGCGCTTGGCCTTCTTCTCGAGCCAGCCGGAGAGCGCCCCCTTGTAGACCGTGTCGGTCAGCTGCCAGAAGATCTGACGCAGGACCTCCGGGTCGAAGGGCGCGTTGGAGGAGGCCCCTTGATAGTTGAGATCGGTGTTGTCGATGTCTCGGCCGCCGTAGCGCGCCTCCGCGTAGGCAAAGCGATAATCGTCGACCTCATCTGAAAAGAGCGCCCCGAGAGAAGCCGAGACGTCGTAGCGGCGCGCGTCGTGGAGGCGATAGGCCAGGAAATAGGGCGGGCCGAAACGGTCCTGCCTGAGGCCCTTGAGGCTACGGGACATCTCGTCGCCCAAGGCGCGAAAGACGCTCTCCGCGGGCGCCGGCTCGCTGCCCCAAGGTTCGGCGGCGGCCGCTCCCGCGCAGAGGATCGCGGCCGCGGCGAGAGCCCCCGCGCTACTTCCGAGTCTTCGGAGCGACTTCATAGCCGGTGAAAGGAAGCTCCCCGGGGCCCGGCATCTTGGCGGGCGCGGGCACTTGCTTCAGACGGCCTTCGGCCTGAGCCTTCCGATAGACCACCTCGAGGTTGCGCTTGGCCTGCTCGAAGCCCGGGACAAAGGACAAGGCCTTCCGATATAACTTCTCCGACTCCTCGAGGTGCCCCGCCATGAAATGGGCGTTGGCCAGGCTGGTGTAGGCCTCGGCACCGGCCTGGGTGAACGGCGCCTGCGGGACCGCGTGGCGATGGACCCAGCCCCCGTCCGCCATGACGTAAGGCTGGTAGGAGAGGATGGTGTTGCGCAGGAAATCCTTGGAAAGAAGCGAGGGGTCGACCGCGCACTGCGGCGCGGCGATCAGGTCCTCGTAGACCTTGATCGCCTCGTCGTACTGCTGGCGCATCATGTAAAGCTGGCCCATGCGGTAGAAGTTGGGCGGGAAGACGGGGTCGATCGCCTGATAGAGGTAGTAGCGATTGAGCGCCAGGTCCAGGAACTTCTCGGACTCCTCAGGGCGCTTGTTGTCGATGGCCCACTGGGCGCGACGCAGGTGGAGGTTGCCGACCTGGTGATGCATCTGGACGTAGTTCGGAGACAACCGCCGGACCTCGTTGTACCAGTGCAGGGCGCGCTCATAGTCGTCCATGGGAACATCGTCGCGGTCGCCCCAGTTCGGATTGTAGACCTTCGTCATGTTGAAGCGGTCGTTGAAGACGTTGCCGAGAAAGTATTTCGCCATCACGAAATCGGGGTTCAGCTTGTTGACGATCAGGTAGTTCGCCACGGCCGCGTCCCAGTTGCGTTCCTTCGAGAAGTAGATGGCGACGTTGTGGTGGATGTCGGCCTTGAAATAGCCCCAGAAGAGGTTCAAGGGGGCCAGCATGGCCAAGACCAGCAGGGAGATCACGGGGTTCTCGGACATGAAGCAGAGCCGGATGACGGCGTAGCCAAGGCCGAACATGCATCCCGCGAAGACCCCCCAGGCCGCCCACCACTGCAGGAGTTCGCCGCCCGGCGGCACGCGGGAGAGCGGGCCCAGCAGGGCGGCGAACTCGCCGAAGAAGCCTCCGAAGCCGATGAGCCGGCCTAGATGGCTCCAATCCATCAGGAACGCGAGATAAACGACGCCGCCGAGGGCAGCCAGCCGCGCGGGCCACAGGATGAACTCCGAAAGGGTCCGCCAGATCGAGGTCTCGGCGGAAGCCGCCTCCGGCCCGACGGGCGCCGTCGGGACCTCATGGCGCTCATAGAGAGCACGGCCGCGGGCCACGTTGACGATGAGTCCCGACAGCAGACCCAGGTAGACGCCCGAGGACACGAAGCGCAGGCTCACATCGAAGAAGTTGTGCCCGAGCATCCCGCAGAGGGAGACGAGAAGCCCCGTCAGGTCGTAGGCGCGCGGCGGCGGACGGCCGTCCTTGAGCGCCAGGGAGGTGGTCAGCTGGCCCAGGGACCGGAAGCCGATGACGAGGGTACTGAGGATGAGCCACAGGAAGATGCCGAATCCGATGATGCCGTTGTCGAGGATCTGTTCGATGTATTCGTTCTCGGCGTGGTCGGTCTCCGTGTTGTGCTTCATCTCGATGTGGAAGATCGGAGGACGGCGGAAGGCGGGATAGAGAGGCGGGAAGGCCCCGACCCCCGAGCCGATCAGCGGCTGCGTGCGGATGAGCTCCCAGGTGGCCTCCCAGGTGAAGAGGCGGAAGTTGATCGAGACGACGCGCGTCTGAAGGTCCTTCGCCGTGTAGCCGATGAGGCCCAGCGCGCAAAAGGCGGCGACGCCGAGGATGCGGGCGCGATAGGGGCGGCTGAACTCCTTGAAGTAGACGAGGGAGACGGCGGCAAAGATGACGCAAACCATCGCGAAGCCGAGCCAGGCGCCCTTGGTCCCCGTCGCCACCAGGTTGATGATGAGCATGGCCATCAGCGGCACCAAGCTCCAGCGCATGGTCTTCAGGAACTGGGTGAGCAGGATGGGAAACATGATCACGAGGAAATCGCCGTAGAAATTCGGGTTGCCGTATGTCGAGAAGACGCGGGGCCCGAAGGCGCCTCGCCACACGAAGGGGTCGAGTCCTTTGCCGACGCCCGGAGGGAACCATCGGGTGTCCACGAACTGGAGCATGCCGTAGCCGATGGCGACCCAGGCCGTCCAGATCAGCCACTTGAACAGGCGCGCGACCGACGCCTCATCGAGCTCGTAGATCACGATCAAGGCCACGATCATGTAGAACATCTGGCGGATGAAGAAGTCCGTGCTCGCCATCCGATAGGGGGCATGAAGGAAGGAGAGGATGCCGACGACCAGATAGGCCAGGAACGGGGAGAGACAGATCAGGTCTTCCTTATTAAGGGCCCGGCGACCGGCCAGAACCAGGCGGCACAGCCAAAGGGCCAGCAGGCCCACGCCGCCCATCTGCATCATCGTGATCTTGACCTGGGCGGAGTCGTAGGTGCGCAGGAAGAAGAGAGACGAGATCAGGAAGTAGAGGACCGGCAGCCAGAGCGTGATCGCCTTGTGGGCGAATATCTCGGGACCGAGACGGGTCTCCTTGAAGGCCGTTTTGCGGTGGTCAGCCATGGGCGCTCATTGTACTAAGAAGAAGGCGGATGCGGCGGCTTGCGCGACCTCAGCCGCCAGCTCTGGCGGACGACGAGGATGTCGTTGACCCACTTCGCCAGGCGCGTCTCCTCGCGGCCCGTCAGCACGCCGGTGAAGGCCTCCAGTATCCGCCACGGCCGGATCAGCATGGAGAGGGCGTAGAAGTTGAAGAACATCCAGAGCATCGTGAAGTAGAGGCGCCGGCTGGTGATCGCCTCGGCGAAGGAAGGCGCGCGCGAGGTGTAGAACTCCATCGGCATGATGAAAAAATCGTCGTCGAGCTTGAGACGACCGCCAGCCTGCAGGTCCCTGAACAACTGGGAGCCGGGGTAGGGAACGAACTTGCTGACGACGACGTCATGGACCCCCAGCAGGGCCATCCGGCGGATCAGGGCCATCGTCTCCCGGAGGGTCTCTTTGGTCTCTCCGGGGAATCCGATCACGATGAAGCAGGAGAGCTTAAAGCCCACGCCGAGCGCGATCCGCATCGAGCCCAGCATCTTCTCCAGATCGACCTGTTTGTTGACCAGCTTCAGCATCGTCGGCGAGCCGCTCTCGGGCGCGAAGGACAGCAGGCGCAGCCCGGCGGCATAGAGCCTCTCGGCCACCTCGGTGTCGAAGACCTCGGCGCGCGTGCCGCTGGGAAGCTGCCAGGTGACCCCCAGCTTTCGGTCGATGAGCTCTCGGCAGAATTCTAGGATCCAGCGCCGCTGGATCATGGCGGTCAGGTCTTGGAAATCGAAATTAGTGACGTCATACTTCTTCTTGTAGAGCGCCATCTCTTCGGCGACGAGCTTCGGGGAGCGCGGAATCCAGGCCTGGGTCCACATGCCCGGGTTGCTGCAGAAGGTGCATTTATAGGGGCAGCCCCATGTGGCCAGCAGAGGCATGGAGCGGCCGATGTTGGCTCCGTTGATCTGGTGGCGGTCGATGTACTCCCGTATCGGGATGGAATCCCAATCGGGCAGCGGGATCTCGTCGACGGCGCGGCGGCGCGGCGAGAGGCCGTTATCGTGGAAGCGCCCTTCGGCGTCGAGGTAGGCGATGCCTTTGACGCCGGCCCAGTGCTCGCGGGAATCGGGGTTCGAGCGGCGTGCGGAGACGACGTCTAGGACCGTTTCGGTGCCTTCGCCCAGGACGACCATGTCGATGGCGCTCGAGCGCAGCGCGTTCTCCGCGACCGCCGTCCCGTGCTCGCCGCCCAGGACCAGGAGCGCGCGCGGGAACCTCTCGCGCACGGCCCGCGCCAGGTCGCGCGTGATGGGCCAGAGGGTGCTGAACATGCAGCTGAAGCCGATGATATCGGCATCGGCGGGGATGCGCTCGACGATCTGCTCATAGGAGAGTCCCTGCATCTTCATGTCCGGGCGCGCCGGATAAGCGGAGATGCTGTCGATGCCCTCACCGACGGCGTCGATGACGCGGCAGGGGATGCCCGCCTGTTTGAGGACCCCCGCGATGTAGGCCGCCCCGATCGGAGGGTTCGGCGTCTGCATCTGGATGGAGGAAAAGGTCTTGATGCCCGGAGGCGAGATCAAGACGACGGTTCTAGGCATCATCGCGGTCGGGCATTATAACACTCCTGACGGCAACGCATGAGAGCAGGATCATGCCCCCCACCAGCGGCAGGCGATAGCGGATCACCGCGTGGATGGAGCCGTAAACGAAGGTGAGCGCGAAGACGGCCGCGGGGAAGGCCGGCGCCTCGCGCCAACGGGCGCGGACCAACCACAGGCCGACGAAGCCGAGCGGGACGATCCATCCGTCGGAGAGGAGGCTGATCAGCACCAGCAGCGCATACGAGTGCTGATAGTCCATCTTGTAGGGCCACAGCTTCCAGAACTTGGCGAAGCCGGCGAACATGCGCGAGACGAAGGTCCAAGGATGATCTCCGACCCAGCGGAACGCCTCCTTCATCAGCAGGTCGTTCGCCTCGGCCTCGGGGAGCTTGGCCGCCTCGTCGAAGATCGGCGTCGCGGCGTAGATCTGGACCTGGCGCGCGGTGCCCTGGTCCTTGGGCGGGACGATCAGAGCCCGCAGGAACTCCTCGCCTCCGTGCGTGCTCCCGGCGACGAAGCGGCCCTGGACCGCATGGTTGCGCGCGGTCCAGACGCCGAAGGCCAGGACCAACGGCGCGGTGTACAGAATGAAGCGTCGCATCCGAGCCTTCGCCGGCGCCGCCAGCCAAAGGAGGACGCCCGCCAACGCGCAGGCCGGAAGCAGGGCCGAGTTGCCCATGCCGAAGACCGTGGCGGCCGCGCCACCGACAGCGGCACCCCTGTCTCCCCGGGGATCTCCCGGCTCGGCCGCCCAGTCGAGCGACGCCCAGAAGAGGACGCCGAACCAGAAGCAGAGCCAGGACTCGCGGAAGAAATAGGCGCAGTAATAGATGGATTGCGGATAGAGCATGAAGATGACGAGCGCCGCGAAGGCCGTCTTCTCGTCGAAGAGGCGGCGGCCCGTCAGCCAAAGGAGCCAGCCGGTGAGGACGGAGAGGATGCAGTGGAGGAAGATCACCACGCCCGGATGGCGGCCGAAGACCGCATAGACCGCGGCGATGAAGAGCGGGTAGGAAGGCTCGCGATACGAGGTCGGATGCCCCGGAAGGATGGCGTACTCCACACGCTCGACCAACGAAATAGCGATGGTCTCATACTGGTCCGAAGAGGTCGGCAGATAGCCGGCACGGTGCCCATGCCATGCGTACGCGAACCGAAGCAGCAGACCCAAAGCCAAGGCCCCTGCCGCGAGGGCGGGCCAGGAAGCCTTCCGGAGGCTCCTCATGAGACCCGGCGCCCCATGAGGACTTCCTTGAGGAACTGACGGGTGAACTCGACTCCGGTGGGCCAGGAGTGGGCCGTGCTCGAACCTCCCAGACGCGGATGCTCGTAGGTCGGGACCTCGCCGATCCTCATGCCCAGCTTCATCATGCGCATGGACATCAGATATTCGATGACGAATCCGTCCACGCGACATCCGCAGCGACGGAGACTGTCGGCGCGAACGACTCGGAAGCCGTTGATGGTGTCGGTGACGTACGGCCCGCGGTTCCAAACGATGTTGGCGAGGAACGTGAAGGCCTGGTTGACCCACTTGCGCAGACGGATCGTCTGCTCATCCTCCTCGTTATGGGCCCCGGCCATCATGCGCGAGGCCACGACCAGGTCGTAGCCGCCAGA
>Ga0208863_1001212_pt1 | contig 17394 bp, 13 predicted proteins | sample RifOxyD3_FD_184040 | JGI IMG/M metagenome (GOLD analysis project Ga0208863, IMG submission 184040) | Soil microbial communities from Rifle, Colorado - Rifle Oxygen_injection D3 (SPAdes) | ecosystem: Environmental > Terrestrial > Deep subsurface > Rock core/Sediment | place: Rifle, Colorado...
ATCGGCCAGTCCATCAGCTATTTGTTTTTTGCGCTCTTCCAACGCGGCGATGATGGGTGTCCAGACGAACTTCATGCAGAACCACACGAACAGTGCGAACATGATGGTCTGGGCGAGAAGAGTTGCATTAATGTTCATGCAAGCTACCTTTCCTGAATTGTGCTATGACGCTTGGATTAATTACGCTACAGCGAACAACACGTACATCGCGATACCAACAGCGATCATAGGAACCGCATCCACCAGGCCCATAACCACAAAGAATTGTGTACGCAGCATTGGAATAAGCTCAGGTTGGCGAGCAGCGCCTTCCAGGAAGCGGCCACCCAAAATACCAATACCAACAGCCGCACCAAGTGCGCCCAAACCCATCATCAGCGCCCCAGCGATGTACAACAATGCATTTGCCATTTCCATTTTTTATTTCTCCTGGTAGTTAAAGTTAAAGTTGATTAAATTAATGATGTTCCTGATGCGCCATATCCAGATAAACCACGGTCAGCGTCATAAAGATGAACGCCTGCAGGGTAATAATCAGAATATGGAATATCGCCCAGCCTAATGACAACAGAATCTGGGACCCGAACAGCGTCGCACTGGTGGCCGACAGCCCCAGATACGAACCCCCCATCAATGCGATGAGAATAAAGATCATTTCGCCTGCATACATGTTACCAAACAGACGCAACGCAAGCGAGATGGGCTTGGCGATCAGATTCACGCCTTCCAGCAACAGATTGACTGGCATACCCCACTTGCCAAACGGTTGCAGCGTCAATTCACCCGCAAAACCGCCCAAGCCCTTTACCTTGATGCTGTAATACAGCACCAGCAGGAACACTCCGATCGCCATTCCGAATGTGGCATTCGGGTCGGTAGAAGGAACAACCTTGAAGTATGGAACGCCTAGCGCCTGCATGACCAGAGGCACATAATCTATCGGCAGCAAATCCATCAGGTTCATGGAGAATATCCAGAAGAAAACCGTCAACGCCAGAGGACCAACCATATTATTCTTGGCAGAGAACGAACCGCGCACACTGTTATCTACAAATTCGAGCGCCCACTCACAAAAATTCTGCAATCCGTTAGGAATTCCAGTCGACGCCGCTTTCGCAACACGATGGAACATGAACATAAATACAGCGCCCAATAACAGCGACATAATAAAAGTGTCCAGATTAAGCGCCCAAAAACCCATCGCCTTGGCCTCTTCAGCGCCGTGCGCAATCGTCCAGGTTGCCTGCTGCAATGCTTCAACATTGCCATTCACGTCATGACGCTCATAACCAGCGGGAAGCTGACCGTATGTCAGGTTTTGGAGGTGATGCTTGATATATTCTGCTGAGGTGAGTGCTTCGCTAGACATTTTTTATCGCTATCTACGTCGTTATTCTACTCAAAAACAAGCGCGCTACAATCAGCGCTGCTTGACCTATCACAAAGCCACCCAATACTGCGAGCGGCGTTAATTTCAGTACTACCATGCACAATCCAAGCAGCATCACTACCATCAGAAATCTTTCGATGGCATAAAAATACATGAGCCTTAATTGATGATGTGCTTCCTGGCTAACTTGCCGTGCTGACCGGGACATACGCCAGGCCAGTTGCGCGCCATTTAAAACTGATATCGCACCGCCACTCAATAGCGCCAACGCTATCTGTGACGAGCTTTTCAAGCTGTAGGCGATGCCTGTTACCACTAGCGTTACCACCAGTTGCAACACAACCACCTGTCGCGCTATTTTCTTTTCTTCGGCATCAACATGTAAAAGCGCCGGAATAATATCAGCGTTTTCCGGGTGTGTCAAACCTACCTGTTGCACGACTATGGCGTCTTTACTCAAGCTGCCTGCCTTCTTGCAACTTGATCAGGAGCTCCTCCAGCTGCTCATGACTCGCATATTCGATGACCAGCTTGCCCGAGCCTTTGTTGCCCGATTTTATTTCTACCCGCGTTCCCAGGCATGCGCTTACTTCTTCCTGCAATCTGAGCGTATCCCTGTTCGGCGCTATCGTCTTCTTCGTCTTACCGGGTTCTGCTTCGTGCGTTTGCCGCTGCACCAGCTTTTCTGCCTCGCGCACGGATAGCTGTTCCTTCACAATTTTGTTGGCCAACAGTATTTGTTGTGCACTTTCCAGCGGCAACAACGCCCGCGCATGCCCCATGTCCAGCTTGTTTTCCATCAGCAGGTCCTGCACGCCCTGAGGCAGCCTGAGCAGCCTCAGCAAATTACTGGCTGCGCTGCGCGAACGTCCTACCGCGTCAGCGGCTGCCTGATGAGTCATCTCGAATTCATCAATCAGCCGCTGTATCCCGATCGCCTCTTCCAGCGGATTCAGGTTTTCACGCTGAATATTTTCAATCAGCGCTATTGCCAGTGCGGCATTGTCAGGCACGCTGCGCACCAGCACAGGCACGTGAGTCAGGCCTGCAATTTTCGAGGCGCGCCAGCGGCGCTCTCCGGCAATTATTTCATAGCTTTCATCAATCAACTGGCGCACCAGAATGGGCTGTATCACGCCCTGCGCCTTGATTGAAGCCGCCAAATCCTGCAGCGTTTGTTCCGCGATGTTTGAACGAGGCTGGTACTTTCCCGGCTTGAGCAATGTGACGCTCAAATCACGCAAAACATCATCTTTTTCGCTTTTCCCGCCGGACAATAATGCTTCCAGCCCACGGCCCAAGCCTTTTGGTGGTTTTGTCATACTCGCCTCCCTTAGGCTGACGTTGCGGATTTCGCCGCGTTATTCAATAACTCACCGGCCAGCGCCAGATAAGCTTGTGTTCCCTTGGATGCTTTGTCGTGATAAAGCACGGGAACGCCGTAGCTGGGCGCTTCGGCCAGGCGCACATTGCGCGGAATGACGGTGCGATAGACCTTGCTGCCAAAGTGCGCCTGCAGCTGATCGGAAACCTGCTGTGCCAGGGTATTGCGCGGATCAAACATGGTACGCAACAACCCTTCAATCTCCAGAACCGGGTTCAAGCTGGCACGCACCTTGCGGATGGTGTTGACTAAATCGCTTAATCCCTCAAGCGCGTAATATTCGCATTGCATCGGGATCATTACCGATTTTGCCGCACATAATCCGTTTAATGTCAATAAGTTAAGTGCTGGCGGGCAATCAATCAACACATAGTCATAATCCTCCGCAACCCGTTGTAGCGCATCCCTCAACCGCGTTTCCCGCTGTGAAAAATCAACCATCTCTATTTCTGCACCCGCCAAATCCCGATTGGCTGGCAGCACATCATACTTACCCGTCTCTGATTTTTTTCTGGCCTCGACAATAGTTTTAGTGCCCAACAACACATGGTAGACAGTGATTTCCAGATCACGCTTTTCTATTCCGCTACCCATGGTCGCATTGCCTTGCGGGTCCAGGTCAATCAACAACACCCGCTGCTTGGCTACGGCGAGACTGGCGGCCAGATTCACGGTCGTCGTGGTTTTTCCCACCCCACCCTTCTGATTGGTGATGGCCATAATTTTTGTCATATTGCCGATTCTCCTCTAGGCGTTGCAATAACCAAACAGCGCGCCGCATTCAGTCCCGGCACCCGCAACGGTATGATTTCTTCCATAATGCAATCATCCGGCACCCCTGCAAGCTCACTTTCCGGCATGCCTTTCATGGCGACCCAGCGGCCCTGTGGCGCAATCAGGTGGCGGGTCATGCGCAGAAAATCTCCCAACTCGGTAAAAGCACGCGAAGTAATTCCATCAAACTTGTCCGTCGTTTGATATTCCTCAACTCTTGCGCAACGAACCTGCACATTGCGCAGCCCCAGTTCGATAATAGCCTGTTGCACAAAACCGGTCTTTTTACTATTGCTGTCCAGCAGGACAAATTGCCATTCCGGCTGCACGATAGCCAGAACCAAACCCGGCAAACCTGCCCCGCAACCCACATCCAGCCAGCGCCCAGCGCCCAGATGAGGAATCAGTGCCAGACTATCCAGCAAATGATGACTGAGCATCTGCTGAGGATCACGTATCGCCGTCAGGTTATAAACCTTGTTCCACTTGATCAGCAACGCCAGGTAGTCAAGCAGTTTCGCCTGTGTTTCGCTACGGATCTGCATCCCCAGTTGAATAATACCGCGCTCCAAGCCTTCGGCTAATGACGCGCGATTATTCAGCTGGCCTGGCATCACGAAATCCACGTTTTAAATGCACTAATAACAATGAAATAGCTGCAGGCGTGATACCGGAAATTCGTGCGGCCTGGCCAACCGTTTCAGGTTTATATTGATTTAGTTTTTGCTGAGCCTCTATGGATAAGCCTCGCACCTCACGATAATCTAAGTTATCCGGCAAATGGAGTGCTTCATTTTGCTCATTTCGATCAATTTCCTGATTTTGCCGCTCTATATAGCCCTGATATTTAGCCTGTATTTCTACTTGCTCGGCCACTTTTTGATCGACTGCTCCGACACCGCTCCCTGTCAGAGTGAGCAAACTGGCATAGTTCACATCCGGACGACGCAGCAGTTCATGCAAGGAATATTCGCGCTCAATATTTTTACCTAGCACACGTAGCGCATCTTCTTCCGGCAAGTTACGCGGATTCACCCATGTGCGGCGCATGCGCTCTTGCTCGATGGCAATCGCTTCACGTTTTTCATCAAAGGCCTGCCAACGTGCGTCATCTACCATGCCTAGCTCGCGCCCCTTCTCCGTCAGACGCAAATCAGCATTGTCTTCGCGCAACTGCAATCGATACTCTGCGCGACTGGTGAACATGCGATAAGGTTCGGCCACTCCCTGAGTAATCAGATCATCCACCATCACGCCCAGATAGGCTTCATCCCGGCGCGGACACCATGCTTCCTTTTCCTGCACTTGCAGTGCCGCATTCAGACCGGCAAGCAAACCTTGCGCTGCCGCTTCTTCATAACCGGTTGTTCCGTTGATTTGTCCGGCAAAGAACAAGCCTTTAATTGCCTTTGTTTCCAAAGAACTTTTTAAGCCGCAGGGATTAAAGTAATCATATTCAATCGCATAACCCGGTCGCAAAATATGCGCATTTTCCAGACCTTTTATGGAGCGAACCAGCTCCAGCTGTACATCAAATGGCAAACTGGTTGAGATGCCATTCGGATAAACCTCATGCGTAGTCAAACCTTCCGGTTCAAGAAAAATTTGGTGTGTGGTCTTATCGGCAAAGCGCGTAATTTTATCCTCGATGGAAGGACAATAACGCGGCCCCACTCCTTCGATAACGCCGGTAAACAAGGGAGAGCGATCCAGCCCACCACGAATGATGTCATGAGTGCGCTCACTCGTTTCCGTGATCCAGCAAGGTAATTGCCGTGGATGTTGCGCTGCATTGCCCATGAAGGAGAACACCGGGACAGGGTTGTCACCCGCTTGTTCCTGCAATAAGGAATAGTTGATAGTGCGGCCATCAATGCGCGGCGGCGTGCCTGTTTTCAGCCGTCCCACCGGCAGCTTTAACTCGCGCAGGCGGTGCGCCAAACTGAGCGAAGGAGGATCACCCGCGCGTCCCGCCTGATAGTTTGCCTGACCGACATGAACCAACCCGGCTAAAAATGTTCCTGCGGTCAGCACTACGGTTTTCGAACTGAAGCGCAGGCCGAGCTGGGTGATGACACCCGTGACCCTGTCCTGATCCACCTGTAGGTCGTCAACCGCCTGCTGAAATAACCACAAATTGGGCTGATTTTCCAGTGCTGTTCGGATGGCTTGCTTGTACAACATACGGTCGGCCTGCGCCCGAGTTGCCCGCACCGCGTAGCCTTTGCTGGAATTAAGGATGCGAAACTGGATGCCGCCCACATCTGTCGCCATCGCCATTGCTCCGCCCAGCGCATCCACTTCTTTAACCAGATGGCCCTTGCCTATCCCACCGATGGAAGGATTACAAGACATTTGTCCCAGCGTCTCGATATTGTGGCTAAGCAACAAAGTCTTGCAGCCAGCGCGCGCGCTGGCCAGGGCTGCCTCGGTTCCGGCATGCCCTCCTCCCACTACAATCACATCGAATACATCAGGAAATTTCATCTTGCCGCTGAGCTTAAAAGGAGGCGCATCATACAACAGACCCGCCCCAATCCGAAATGGCGTGTTTCACGTGAAACAGCTACTTCCCTATACAAAACCGGCTGAATATCTCGCCCAATAAGTCATCAGCGCTAAATTTTCCGGTGATGCTGTTCAATGCCTGCTGAGTCAGCCGTAATTCTTCGGCAAATAATTCAGGTTGCGTCAACAAGACTGATGCCAGAGTGAGATGGGATTGAGCCAGATTCAACGCATGCAGGTGGCGTTCACGAGCAATGAATGTACCGCTTTCCTGATTGCGCCAGCCTATTAATTTGAGCATCCGGTCGCGCAAGACTTCGATACCAGCGCCGGTTTTTGCGGAAATGCAAATACCCTCGTCTCCCGGCACAGCCATTTTCTCGTGTAGCAAATCAGCCTTGTTGTATACCAGCAGACGGGGAATATCAGCAGGGAAGCCGGATATGATTTCCAGCTCTTCTGCACTACATCCGCCCGCCGCATCCAACAGCATCAGAATCAAATCGGCTCGCTGAACCGTCTGATGGGTACGTGCCATGCCCAGATTTTCGACCTCATCCTGTGAGACACGCAAGCCGGCTGTGTCCATGATATGCAAAGGAACGCCGCGTATCTGTATCGCTTGGCGAATGACGTCACGGGTCGTTCCCGGCACATCGCTGACCAGGGCAACCTCCTCACCTGACAAGCGGTTTAACAGGCTTGATTTGCCGACATTCGGCCGACCTACCAGCGCGATATGCGCCCCTTCACGCAACAAACTTCCTTGTTTTGCGTGCTCCAGGGTCTGTTGTAATTTGGTCTGAATATTTTGCAGCATCGAATCACGAAGACGAGTGTCAGCAACGTCGATGTCTTCTTCCGGGAAATCCAGCATCGCTTCGACCAGCATCCGCAGGCGTACCAGCTGATCAACCAGGACGTGAATAGCGGCAGAAAATTCACCCTGCAATGAACGCATGGCGCTGCGGGCCGCTTCGCTTGTGGTCGCATCAATAAGGTCCGCCACGCTTTCAGCCTGTGCCAGATCCAGCTTATCGTTGAGGAAAGCACGCTGTGTGAATTCCCCCGGCTCAGCCAGACGAATGCCCAAACTCAGACAGCGTTGTAATAGCAAGTGCAACACGGCAGAACCGCCATGCCCCTGCAATTCCAAAACATCTTCACCTGTGTAGGAGTGTGGTGCGGGGAAATACAGGGCGATACCCTGATCGATGACTTGATCATTTTCATCCAGAAAATTACCCAGGGTAGCATGACGCGGTGCAGGTAATTGACCCAATACCGCTACTGCAATAGCAGCAATCCCCTTGCCGGAAATACGCACCACTCCTACACCTCCGCGCCCTTGCGCGGTGGCTATTGCGGCTATCGTATCAGCGTTTGGCAGCAACAGCTTCAACCTCTAAGCCGCGAGTGATATACCATTGCTGAGCGATAGACAACGCATTATTGACGATCGAATACAACACCAGACCCGCCGGAAAGAAGAAAAATATTACGCTGAAGGCAATTGGCATAATTTGCATCAGCTTGGCTTGCATGGGATCGGGCGGGACCGGATTCAGCTTGGCCTGAATAAACATACTAGCCCCCATAATGACGGGCAATATGTAGTAAGGATCAGCAGTTGACAGATCGGTTATCCAGCCAAAAAACGGTGCATAGCGCATTTCCACACTGGCCAGAATGGACCAATACAGCGCGATAAATACCGGGATTTGAATCAAAACCGGAAGACACCCGCCCAGCGGATTAATTTTTTCGGTTTTGTATAAATCCATCATGGCGCGATTCAGCTGTTCGCGATCATTAGCGTGCTGCTGCTTGATTTTTTCCAGTTTGGGAGCAACCAGACGCATTTTTCCCATGGAACGATAGCTTGCTGCCGACAAGGGAAAGAACAATATTTTTATCAGTACGGTCAGCACGATAATCGCCACACCCCAGTTTTGCACCAGGCCGTGAATAAAAGTCAGCACCCAAAACATCGGCGTAGCTATAACTGTCAACCAACCGTAATCAACCGTCAGACCCAGTCCGGGTGAAATGTCATTAAGGCTGGATTGGGCCGGACCGGCGTAAAGTGGTACGGTTATTAGCGACTTTTGCCCTGCCGCAATAGCCGGTACAGCCAACACAACACCCGCCGAATACAGCCCGTTATCCAGCTTACGAGTAAAGAATTCTCGATTTGATTTTTGTTCTGGTATCCAGGCGGCAACAAAATAGTGTTGCAGCATACCTATCCAGCCGTTATCGGATTCCTTGGGATAATCAACTTTGGCTTTATCAATATCCGAAAAAACAACTTTCTGGAATTTTTCCTGTTCCGTATACACCGCTACCCCGGTATAGGTGGGTAACATCATCGAATCGCCTGCAGGAGCAACACTATCGCGTATGAATTGGTAATAAGCAGAAGTATTTAATACTGCGCCTGTGCTGTTCTCAATTTCGTATGTAATATCAATAACATAACTATTCTTATGAAAAGTTAACAATTTGACAACTTTGATCCCGTTCGATTCTTCGGCAGTCAGTCTTACCTGAAGTTGATCTGCATTTGACGCTAATTCATAGCGGTCCTGTTCAACGGTAAAAATACTGTTGTGATTAGGCATACCCTCGCCCAATAAACCAGACTGTGCAACGTAGCTATGCGTATTCGCACCTTTTTCAAACAATACGAAATGCTTATTTTTATCCTCACCATCAGGATGATTTAAAAAATTCAGGTGCTGAATATCACCACCCACGCTACTGATTTCAGCTTCCAGAATATCTGTTTTAACCTTGATTATTTTTCCTGCCACCTGCTTTTCAGACGCCTGAAGTATTGTCGCCTGTGCCGCGACGTCAGCTGCTTTGATCGTAGCCACGGGTAGATCAGACTTTACTGTATTTGCCTGCTGAACAACTTGGGGTTGCTGATAACGTTGCCAGCCATCCCAAATCATCATTAGCGAAAATGAAAGAATTAAAAACAGGAAAAGTCTCTGAAAGTCCATGGTGGTATTTTTTTGATTAATTAGGGTGCCGGATCGTAACCACCTGGATGCCAGGGATTACAGCGCGCGATACGCTTGATACTCAACCAGATGCCCTTGATCGGGCCATGTCTGGTCAAAGCTTCGCATGCATAGTGAGAACAACTGGGAGTAAAACGGCATGTCGGTGGGCTCAGCGGACTAATGAAATACTGGTAGCCATGGATAATTTTAATCAGGATTCTGCGCATCGTATTGCCACCCGATTAAAAAGTTTACTCAAACCATCCCTGCATGCACTTATGTCTGTGCGCTCTGCGTTACGCGCCATCACGACTAAGTCAATGCCGCATCGCTTGATTTCATGGGCACGAAAAATCTCCCTGATTTCACGCTTAACCTGGTTTCTGTCCACTGACTTTGCTATATATCTTTTGGCCACAACAATGCCCAGCCTTGCATTTTTTGTGTGATTCGCCACAAAAAAAAGCTTGAAATACTTGTCTGAGACCACATGTGATTTCAGACACTGGCCATAGCCTTCGCTGCGCGGAATGCGTTGCGCAGCTGAAAAGCTATTTTGATGCTTACACTGCGAGTCTTGCACGGCCCTTGGCACGACGGGCGCGAATTACAGCTCGACCACCTCGTGTTTTCATGCGTACTAAAAATCCGTGAGTACGTTTTCTTTTGGTAACGGAAGGTTGGTATGTGCGTTTCATTCTAAATTATCCTTGGGAAGTCATAAAACGCGGTATTACAATGTGTTAGCAACTTTGTGTCAAGATATATTTGCTTTATTGCCTGTGGATAAGTTTTAATATCGTCTGTAGAATACGCGAATACACATGCTAATTTGCACATCCATTTAGGTCTATATGCAAGAAAACGCCTTCTGGGATACCTGTTTACGCTCTTTTGAAAAGAGCCTCCCACCCCAGCAATTTAATTCCTGGATTAAGCCTCTTAAATTAACAGGTGACAATGGCCATCTGATTTTAACTGCGCCTAATACATTTACATTAAAAATATTACAGGATCGTTTTTTTCCTGAAATAAACCGCCAGGCAAAGCTGGCTTATGCCATCGCCCCTCAATTTGAATTCCGTGTTGTAGAAACAGCGACCAGCAATTCGCCTCCCCCTCCAATAGCGGAGACGAAAAAAGTTACCGTTGAAACTAAGCCCAAGATAGAAACCTCCTTCAGGGGTTATGGAAAACTAAACCAAAATTTAACTTTTGATAGTTTTGTTATTGGTAAAGCCAATCAGTTGGCCTTTGCCGCAGCGACACAAGTTGCCGAGTTACCCGGTGTTTCATATAACCCATTATTTATTTATGGCGGTGTAGGACTGGGTAAAACGCATTTGGCCCAAGCGATTGGCAACCAAATCTGTATTAACAAACCGCATGCAAAAGTTTGCTACATGCATGCTGAACGCTACGTTGCTGACGTAGTGCGTGCTTACCAAACTAACAAATTTGAGGAATTTAAACAGTATTATCATTCTTTGGATGTTTTACTTATTGATGATATTCAATTTTTTGCCGGAAAAGCCAAAACCCAGGAAGAATTTTTTTATGCCTTCAATACCCTGGTTGATTCACACAAACAGGTAATCTTGACCAGTGATACTTTTCCCAAGGAATTAACTGGTTTGGAAAGCCGCCTGGTTTCCCGTTTTGGCTGGGGACTTACCATCGGAATTGAACCACCGGAATTGGAAATGCGTGTTGCCATTTTACTCAAGAAAGCAGCAATCAGCGGATATTCACTCAATGATGCCGTTGCATTTTTTATTGCCAAACATGTTAATTCCAATGTGAGGGAGCTTGAAGGCGCGCTAAAGCGTGTTGAAGCATATACCAAATTTCACAAGCGTATTATTTCAGTTGAAACAGCAAAAGAAGCATTAAAAGACATTTTGGTTGCACAGAGCCGGCAAATTTCCATTGATAATATTCAAAAGACCGTTGCGGATTATTATCGCATTAAAATTATCGAGTTGCTGTCCAAAAAAAGAACCAGAAACCTTACCCGCCCCAGGCAAATTGCTATGAGCCTGGCGCGAGAATTAACCACAATGAGCCTTCCGGAAATTGGTAATGCCTTTGGAGGCAGAGATCACTCCACCGTGATTCATGCCTGCCAAACTGTGATTACATTAAGAGCAAGCGATACAAATATTGATGCTGATTACAATACCTTGCTTCAAACACTGACAGGATAAAGTTATGAACCTCAATTTAAGACTAAAGCACGGTAAAATGAGCAGACTTAGCAAATATTGATCTAACTATTGAGTATAAAGTTATGGATATGCTGTTGATAAAGTGTGCATATCTCTTAAAATATTTTTATATTTTTGTTTATCCACATAAGACCTGCTGTTAACCAACAGTAACAACACAACTAAATTTGATAAGTAACCTATTGTTTATTATCAAATTTATATACTTATCCACTGGATCTTAAGACATTATTAGTCTTATTAGGAATTTATATTATGTTTATTAAAAAGATAAGTAAGGAAGTTTTGCTCAAACCATTACAAACGGTTGTAGGTATTGTAGAACGTAAACAAACAATGCCAATTTTATCTAACGTATTGATTGAAAATGAATTTGGTAAAATTCGCTTTACTTCTACTGACCTGGAAATTCAGATCACCACGACAATACCTTCCGAATCTGACGATGATTCCACTGAGGCAATAACAGTTGGTGGCAAGAAACTACAGGAAATATTACGTATACTTCCCGACCAAAGTTCAATATCCATTGAAACCAAGGAAAACAAAACCCAGATTAAATCTAATAAAAGCAGATTTAATCTACAGTCACTGCCAGCCCAGGATTTTCCTAAACTGAATAATCAGCTTAATGATTCAAAAAAATTCAAATTAAGCCAAACCGCACTTAAAACACTCTTGAACTCCGTTCAGTTTGCAATGGCTCAGCAGGATGTACGTTATTATCTTAATGGTGTTCTTTTTGTTATTGAAGATAATAAATTCAGGGCTGTTGCGACTGATGGACATAGATTGGCTTATAACGCGATAGATATTGAAGAAACTTCAGAAAAACAGGAAATTATTATTCCGCGTAAAGCAATCATGGAGCTGTCAAAATTACTCAGTAATGATGACGATGATCAAATTGAAATCGAATTTTCAACTCAACAACTTAAAGCAAATTTTTCAAGTATAGAGTTAATCACTAAATTGATAGAAGGAAAATTTCCAGATTATCAAAGAGTTATACCAAATTATAGCAATCACCTGAGTATTAACAGAACACTGGTTCAACAAGCCTTGCAGCGGGCAGCTATTCTATCTAATGAAAAATTCAGGGGAGTCCGCTTCGTTCTTACAGAAAAAAACCTCTGTATCATAAGCAGCAATAGCGAGCAGGAAGAGGCGCAGGTTGAGATTGAAACCGATTATCATGGCGAGGCAATCGATATTGGTTTTAACGTGAATTATTTGCTGGACGGATTGAATAGCATCGATAGCGAAACAGCCATTTTTTCCTTTGGAAGTCCCAATAGCAGTATTTTGATTACATCTCCAGACGATCTGAATTTCCGATATGTAGTGATGCCCATGCGCATTTAATTGCGGGAAAATCGACTTTTCAGACAATTTTATGTAATGTTTCACGTGAAACAATCCGATATCAAGAAAGAAACCGATGAGTGAATATGATTCCAGTAGCATCAAGGTACTTAAAGGGCTAGAAGCAGTTCGTAAACGTCCCGGCATGTATATTGGTGACACAAACGATGGCACTGGTTTGCACCATATGGTATTTGAAGCCGTAGACAACGCAGTGGATGAAGCATTGGCAGGTCACTGCAATGAAATTAATGTGATTATTCATGCAGATAACTCGATCAGCGTCAGCGACAACGGTCGTGGTATTCCGACTGATATTCACAAGGAAGAAGGGCGTTCGGCTGCTGAAGTTATCATGACTATCCTGCATGCAGGTGGCAAATTCGACAGCAATTCCTACAAGGTTTCAGGTGGTTTGCATGGCGTAGGTGTCTCTGTGGTTAATGCCTTGTCCGAATGGCTGAAATTAACCATTTATCGTGAAGGCCAGGAGCACTTCATGGAGTTTCATCATGGTGATCCGGTAGCGCCACTCAAAATAATCGGTCCTTCAAAAAAGAAAGGTACCCTCGTTCATTTTCTGGCCGCAAAGGAAACTTTTGGTTTGGTTGAGTTTCATTTTGATATTCTTGCTAAACGCCTGCGTGAATTGTCGTTTCTAAACAATGGCGTAAAGATTGCTCTGATTGATCATCGTAATGGCAAGGAAGAAAATTTCTCATTTACCGGCGGGATTAAAGGTTTTGTGCAATACATGAATCGCAACAAGACTGCGTTGCATCCGACAGTTTTTTACGCTATAGGCGAAAAAGACGGTATGACAGCCGAAATTGCCATGCAATGGAATGATTCTTATCAGGAAAATGTGCAATGTTTTACTAATAACATTCCGCAGCGTGATGGTGGAACGCATTTGACAGCCATGCGTGCCGCCATGACACGCACCTTGAATCAATATATCGAAACTGAACAACTGGCGAAAAAAGCTAAGGTTGATCCGACCGGCGATGACATGCGCGAGGGCTTGACTGCGGTATTATCAGTAAAACTGCCTGATCCGAAATTCTCGTCGCAAACAAAGGATAAACTGGTTTCATCCGAAGTACGCCCGGTTATCGAAGAATTGATCGCTCAGCAAATGAGCGCGTTCCTGTTGGAACGGCCAATTGATGCGAAAATCATTGTAGGAAAAATCATCGAAGCGGCACGGGCACGCGAAGCCGCGCGTAAAGCCCGCGATCTCACTCGCCGTAAGGGTGTACTGGATGGCATGGGATTGCCGGGCAAATTGGCGGATTGTCAGGAAAAGGACCCCGCCTTGTCCGAGTTGTATCTGGTTGAGGGTGATTCCGCGGGCGGTTCTGCCAAGCAAGGCCGCGACCGAAAGTTTCAGGCTATCCTGCCGCTCAAGGGCAAGATTCTTAACGTGGAAAAAGCACGTTTTGAAAAACTTATCAGTTCACAGGAAATCGCCACGCTGATTACCGTATTGGGTACTAGCATCGGTAAGGACGAATATAACCCGGACAAGCTGCGTTACCATCGCATCATCATCATGACCGATGCGGACGTGGACGGTTCACATATTCGTACCCTGCTGCTCACCTTCTTCTATCGCCAAATGCCCGAGTTGGTCGAGCGCGGCCACATCTACATCGCACAACCACCGCTTTATAAAATCAAGCAAGGCCGGGACGAGCGTTATCTCAAGGACGATCTGGAGATGAAGAGTTACTTGCTGGGCAATGCGCTTAAAGATGCATCGCTTTATCCGGGACTGGAAGCAATGCCGATTCAGGGAGAAGCGCTGGAACAAATCGCCAGGAAATATTTCCTTGCCGAAGCTGTTATTGATCGCCTGTCGCATTTTATTGCGCCGGAAGCCAGTCATGCCTTGTTGATTTTACCTACCCTGTCGCTGGATGATGCAGAGCAGGCACAAAAAAGTGCGCAACTGCTTGATGCCGCTTGCGGTGGTGTTATCAAGGTTAGTGTCGAACATGATGAACAAGGTGAATTGCGTCTGCGTCTGGAAAAACTCTACTATGGAAACTATTCGATAAGCTATCTGGATAAAGACTTTTTGCATGGAGGTGACTACATTCAAATCCGTCAGACAGCGGATGCACTGAGCGGGCTGGTTACTCCGACAGCTTATGTTATGCGCGGTGAGCAGAAGCGTGGCGTTTCCAGTTTCAAGCAGGCCATCGAATGGCTGCTTGAAGAAGCCAAGCGTGGCCTCAGTATTCAGCGCTACAAGGGTCTGGGCGAAATGAACCCTGAACAATTGTGGGAAACCACTATGTTCGTGAAGAATCGTATTCTGCTCAAAGTACGTATTGAAGACACAATTGCTGCCGACGAAATCTTCACCACGCTGATGGGTGATTTGGTAGAGCCGCGTCGCGCGTTCATCCAAAAGAATGCGTTGGGTGCGAAAAACCTGGACGTGTAAATTTCAACCTGATGTTTTCAGCAAAAGGCTACGATTATGCGTGGCGTTTCCAATTTCTGGAATAGTAGCAATGCTGCAAGTCAATAAGCACAAGGCTTGCAGAACAGGCTTGTTAAAAGCAGCATAAAACCGCCTGATGAGACTCCGGTAAGGGGTGAGTGAGGGTGATGGTGGTAAATCGCTTAAAAGCCTTGTGAGTGAGTTTTTTCCAAAAACAGGGAGAGAAATTGCAAAGTATGAATTTCCTGCCTATTCGGGTGAAACCAGCCGCACGCAGCTATTCCGTTTGTTAGAATGACACCGATACCCTGCTGAAGAGATGCCGATGACCACCACCGAAAGTCAGATTGAAAAAGACTTTATAGAGAAGCTGGAGCAACTCAAATATACCTATCGATCCGATATTCGTGACCGGCAATCGCTGGATAAAAATTTTCGCGATAAATTCCAAGCCCTCAACCGGGTGCATCTGACGGATACCGAGTTTGCCCGTCTGCTTGAGGTGATCGTTACCCCCGACGTTTTTGCCGCTGCCCGGCATCTGCGCGAGCGCAACAGCTTTGATCGCGACGACGGCACGCCGCTGTTTTACACCTTGGTCAATATCAAGGACTGGTGTAAAAACACCTTTGAAGTCATCAATCAGTTACGCATCAACACCGACAATAGCCACCACCGCTATGACGTGATACTGCTGATTAACGGCGTGCCGGTGGTACAAATCGAGCTGAAAACCCTAGCCATCAGTCCCCGCCGTGCCATGCAGCAGATCGTCGATTACAAAATCGACCCCGGCAACGGCTACAGCAAAACGCTGCTGTGTTTCCTGCAACTCTTCATCGTCAGCAACCGCAGCGATACCTGGTACTTTGCCAACAACAACAGCCGCCACTTCAGTTTCAACGCCGACGAGCGTTTCCTGCCGCTCTATCAGTTCGCCAGTGAGGACAACAAAAAAATCACCCATCTGGACAGCTTCTCGGAGAAGTTTCTGGCCAAATGCACGCTGGGTGAAATGATCAGCCGCTACATGGTGCTGGTGGCTAGCGAGCAAAAGCTGATGATGATGCGGCCTTATCAGATATATGCCGTCAAAGCCATCGTGGACTGCATCCACCAGAACTGCGGCAACGGCTATATCTGGCACACCACCGGCAGCGGCAAAACGCTCACCTCGTTCAAAGCCTCCACCCTGCTCAAGGACAACCCGGACATCGACAAATGCCTGTTCGTGGTGGATCGCAAAGACCTCGACCGGCAGACGCGGGAAGAATTCAACAAGTTTCAGGAAGGCTGCGTCGAAGAGAACACCAACACCGAAACCCTGGTGCGTCGCCTGCTCTCCGACGACTACGCCGACAAGGTGATCGTCACCACCATCCAGAAGCTCGGCCTCGCACTCGATGGCACCAACAAGCGCAACTACAAAGAGCGTCTGGAGTCATTGCGCAACCAGCGCATGGTATTCATCTTCGACGAATGCCACCGCTCGCAATTTGGCGAGAACCACCAGGCCATCAAGGATTTTTTCCCCAACGCCCAACTGTTCGGCTTTACCGGCACGCCCATCTTCGATCAAAACGCCAGCGCTCAGCAAGTCGAAGGCCAGCAAGCCAGCTACAAGACCACGGCAGACATCTTTCAGCAGCAACTGCACGCTTACACCATCACCCACGCCATCGAAGACCGCAACGTGCTGCGCTTCCATGTGGACTACTACAAGCCCGACCACCCCACCTCTGCGGGGCACCCCTCCACGGGAGGGGAATCACCCCGCCCATTCCCCTCCACTGGAGGGGTGCCCCAAAGGGGCAGGGTGGTTGCCAAACGCGCCATCGTCGAAGCCATCCTCGCCAAGCACGACGCTGCCACCGCCGGACGCAAGTTCAACGCGGTTTTGGCAACGCAGTGCATCAACGACGCCATCGAATACCACGCCCTGTTCAAAACCGTGCAGGATGAAAAGCTGGCGAGCGACCCTGAATTTCAGCCGCTCAACATCGCCTGCGTCTTCTCCCCGCCCGCCGAAGGCAACAAAGACGTGCAGCAGATTCAGGAAGACCTGCCGCAGGAAAAGGCCGACAACGAACAGGAACCCGACAAAAAGAAAGATGCCCTCAAGGCCATCATCGCCGACTACAACGCCCAATACGGCAGCAACCACAGCATCGGCGAATTCGATCTCTACTATCAGGACGTGCAAAAGCGCATCAAGGATCAGCAATACCCCAATGCCGACTTGTCGCATGCGAAGAAGATCGACATCACCCTCGTGG
>Ga0208863_1001214_pt1 | contig 17367 bp, 13 predicted proteins | sample RifOxyD3_FD_184040 | JGI IMG/M metagenome (GOLD analysis project Ga0208863, IMG submission 184040) | Soil microbial communities from Rifle, Colorado - Rifle Oxygen_injection D3 (SPAdes) | ecosystem: Environmental > Terrestrial > Deep subsurface > Rock core/Sediment | place: Rifle, Colorado...
ATCAACTACAACCAGTATTTCAACAATTTTGGAGGTTAAATGTGTCTAATATTCATACTCTCAAATGTCAAGATTAATTTTTGATTGTTTTTTTAACAAATCTTAATATAACAAAAGTCTAATCTTAACATTTCTTATCACATGTTTTTGTTTGATAATGACTATATTAAATATAGATTAAACTAAGCTTAAGATTAAAACATCAATTATCAAGAAAGGGGATAAAATGAAAGGGTTTAAAAAAGTAACATTATTAGCTTTAGCATCAAGTATTGGTCTTAGTTATGGTTGCGGAAGCAGCAATTTAGGAATGTATCAATTTCCAACATATCAACCGTTCTCAGTCGCACCGCAATATAATATGTATAAAAGAGAAGGTGCAAAAAAATGGACAATTATGGTTCATCTGGGAGCAGATAATAATTTATACAGTTATGGTTTGAAAGACATGGATGAAATGGCTGCCGGCTTAAAAGGCGAAGATATTAATGTTATTGTTTTATTTGATGGTGATAAAACAGGAGACTCTGCAATTTATAAAATAAAAGCAGGGGGCAAAGATATAGTAGATGACGGTGGTGTTGTTATCCCTCCAAGCAAAGAAATTAATTCAGGCGATCCGCAGGTACTGGCAAAATTTACCCAATGGGCAATTAAAACATTCCCTGCAGACCATTATATGCTTGATATCTGGGATCATGGCAGCGGTATATTCAGAGGCAATAAAAATGATATCACAAAGAGTTTTGCTTATGATGATGCCGGCGGACACATGAATACCAAAGATTTAGGCCCTATTTTATCCGTAGCAGCTCAAGCCGCTGGGAAAAAGATTGATATATTAGGATTTGATGCCTGTTTAATGGGACATCTTGAAATGGCATATCAGGTAAAAGATTTTTGTAATGTATTAGTAGGTTCAGAAGATACTGAGCCTGGAGATGGCTGGTATTATAAAGGATGGTTTGAAAAACTCACCAATGGTAAATGCGGATTAACACCTGCCGCAGTAGCAACATGTCTGGTTGATAGTTATGGTGAATCATATCAGCCGGGTGGCGGTCAAAGCGGAAGCAATGTTACCTTATCGGCAATAGATATTAATGCAGCAATCGGCGGATTTGTACCGGTATTTAACCAGTTCGCAGTAGCTTTACAAAAAGGTTTGGCTGCAAATAAACCGGTTATCAGTAAAGCAAGAGATAACACCCAAAGTTTTTATAATTCTAATTGTGCAGACATTGGACATTTTATGAAACTCGTTCAAAAAGAAAGTTTACCGGCTGATATAACCGGTTTAGCATCAAATGCCTTAGCTGCATATCAAAAATCAATCATTCGTGTATATCCCGGTACTGCAAGTAAAGGCTGGGGTAGTGTAGCTGATGCTTCAGGAATGGTTGTTTACTTCCCGAAATCTTATCATACTTATAATACTACTTATGATAACCCTAACGAAATTCTCTTTGCCCAGCAACCGGCATGGGGTAGTTTCTTAAAAGAGTTTATCAAAAAGTAAGAATAATTTATCCTCTTTGAAAAAAAAGATGTTGGCTGAAAAGTCAACATCTTTTCTTTATCTAGTACTTTTTAAGTATCCTCTCAATATATGTCATTCTGAACTTGTTTCAGAATCTCGATTTTAGATGCTGAAATGAATTCAGCATGACATGACAACCACTTTTTGAGAGGATACCTTTTTAATAACTCAAAACTTTCAATAAAGAACCCAATACCTGAAAATCATCAAAATTAGTTTCATATTCGGGTGAGTAAAATATTAACCTGACTTTTTGATTGTCTGAAATTTTAGCCAATTCTTTTGCTGATTCTATTGCTTTATGTAATCCCCCTATTTCATCCACAAGTTCGAGGTCTTTTGCCTGAGAGCCGGTATATATACGCCCCTGTGCAATTTTATCTATATCTTCCACTTTTTTATTTCTTCCGTCTGCAACTCTGGTTAAAAAAATATTATAGCCATCCTTAAGGGCATTCTGTAGCATTTCCTGTTCCTCAATGGTTAATGCCCGGTGTAAAGAAAGTGCATCCGCATGTTCTCCACGTTTAATTACTTCATGTTTTACATTAAGATTATTGTAAAGATTTTCAAAATTTAATTTACCGAAAAATATTCCTATACTTCCTGTTATAGTTCCCGGATTTGCCAGGATTTTATCAGCATTACATGAAATGAAATACCCGCCTGAAGCAGCAATATCTCCCATGGAAATAATAATTGGTTTGTGACGTTCCTTTAATTTTTTTATTTCCTGCAATATTATATCAGAGCCTATAACTGAACCTCCCGGACTATTAACCCTTAAAACCACGGCAGAAATTGAATCATCATATCTGATTGTTTTTAGTATTTTGCTTAAAGATTCAGCACCTATTACTTTATTATCAGAAAAAAAATTTTGTGCACCTTTACCCTCTACAATCTCTCCTTCAGCGTAAACAATTGCTATTTTGGGTATTGTCCATGAATAACATTTTTTTTTAGAATTTTTCACACTAACAATATTTTTAGGCAATTGAGGATAAAGAGAAGATAGTTCATCAATATACGCAGTATTATCTATTAATCCAAGTTCTTTGGCTTTGGACGGTGTTACAAGCCCTTTATCAATAATCTCTTTAACTGTTGATTTTGTAAGATTTCTGTTCTGAGCAATATTATCCGTTAATCTTTCATACATATCATCAATAATGGAAGTCAATTGTTCTTTATTTTCCTTTGAAATTTTATCCTGTATTAATTCTTCCCCGCCTGCCTTATATTTTCCCACCTGTTCGAATTGGGCACCTATACCGATTTTATCAAGAACTCCTTTATAAAAAGGCACAACATAAGCAAGCCCTGTTAATGCCACATACCCGGTAGGAGGGACAACAATTTTTTTTGCTGCTGATGCCAGATAATATTCATGCGTTCCGCCGATTGTAAAATATGCTATGGAATCTTTTGTCTTATTTAAATCAAGGATTGCGTCTCTGACTTCTTCAATTAATCCCATGCCACAATTCAGGCTGTTAATGTTTAAAATAATACCGTTAAACTTCGGGTCTTCTTTTACCATTTTAATTTGCCGGAGTATTTCATAAAGATTAGTTTCATTACTTTTAAAAAAACCGTAAGAAGGGCTATCCTGTAAACCATCTATATCTATTTGTACAATTGTGCTGTTTGGAAAAAGGAAAACAGACCTGCCTTCAAGCAATGACAGTTTTACATAAACAGCATCTTTTGTATCAGGTGAATTAAACGAACGATAATATCCCAGGCCAACCTGAGACAAATTCATTCCCAGACCAACGCTAAAACTTCCGTCTAAATTGACCCGGCCGTTTAAAAGGAAACCATCAAAAGGCTCTGCTTCAAAACCTGCAAACCCGCTAATTTTTTCCGGTGGGTCTCCTTCTTTATAAAACGCATCCAGCGTAAAAGTTAATTTATCTCCAAACGGACGTAGCCCTAAACCGCCGCTATAGACTCTGTTTATCGAAACATCCTGATTTTTGTCAATATCTTTGTACGACGGCTGATTTATATTACGAAGCACAAGACCAAGGGAGAGAACCTGTGAAGGGCGGTATAATATCCCTGCATCAAAAGAAGACAGGTTCTGGGTATTATCTTTATAAAGTATTTGATTGTAATTATATGTAATCCCTGCCTGTAATCCATCCAAAAGAGGATAGCCTACTCCTGCCGAATATTTTTGAATATCCGGATATTGTGTGGAGCCCGGAGTAACAGCAGCAGCAGACCATGGAGAAAATTTCTGAAAACCTATATTGGCAATGCCAAGACACCCATAAGCATTGATTTGATTTAAGCCTGAAATTGATTTACTTAAGTATAAATCAATGTTATCCTGCCACCCGATTCCGCCCGGATTAATTGCAAGGGCAGGAGCATAATCAACAAATCCGACAGCCGGTAATGGGCAACTATCAATATTATGAAAATTAAAAGTATCTATTGGTTCGGCAGTGGCAGCTTTTATAGCAATAAGAGAACATGTTATTGTTGTCAAAAATATAAGTTTTTTCATTCTTTATATCCTACACTAGAGAAAATTATAAACAAAATATATTATAATATATTTTAGAGAACATAAAATGGGAGTTTTAAAACGTGAGTGAATATAGAATCCGATTCAAAAAAGGGGATATGGAGTTTGAAATTAGTAGCCATGAACTAGATTTTGTAAAAGACCAGTTTCAATACTTTAAACAGTACTTTAATCTTCCTGATTTAGACCCTATATCGCCAAAAATCGAGGATAAAAAAGATATACTGATAGAAAAAAAAGTTTTACATTTAACATATACTGATACAGAACGAAGAATTATGAAAGAAGCCAAAGGTTCCAACAATAATTGTTTTGAAGCCCATATTACGCTAATGCAGGGTTGTATAATGAAATCATTGCGAATAACTTTATTGTTACGTTCCTTAGAAAAGCATTGTGACATTATTAAAGTCTATCCGCCGTTTGAAGAGATAGAATCTGAAAAAATGGGTGATGTATTTATATTGGCACTTATTTCAAAAGTTAGTCCCGAAACGATCAGAGATGTTATTCTTTCTATTTCGGAAATCGCGACTGCAGAAACTTTTAATATCGAATTGGATAATTCCAATAAAACCGTTTCGACTTCATTTTTAAATGAAGTCATACCTGTTTCTCCTTCTTTAGCTATACATGATGAGCCTGCACAGATTAAAGTAAAAAAGAACATTTCAATTAAAGATTTAGTCAACTTAAAACAACCCACGACATTTGAAGATTATGTTATCGTAACCAGTTACTATCTTGATAAATATGAATATAAAACTGAATTTACCGAAGATGAAATTGTTGATTTTTTAAACAAAGTAGAAACAGTACCATTGGAGTTAGAAAATTATATTGAATCAAACATCAAAAAAGGTTTCTTGAGAAAAGCAAGTGACATAGACGGTATCCAAAAATATTCCTTGACTTTTTCCGGTGAAAAATATGTAAAAGATGGTTTAGTTTAGAGCGGGCCGGGTATAATGAAAGGCTTTATGTAATGGAAGAACAAGAATTAATTCAACAGGAAAAAATAGATGAGCAGGATAAATCATATCAATTAAAAAAGGTTCATAAAACTGCTGTTGTTGTTGGTATAGCAATCGTTGCAAGTTTATTTATGTATCCTGTTATAGTAGAAATCCTAAAAACATATAATGCTCCATTCAAAGGGTTTGGCTCTTTATCCGAATCTGACCTGAATATTATCAAATATGTATTTTTGGGGCTTGCAATACTGGAATATCCTTTTGTAATATTTATTACCGGACGCATCCTTGCCATAAAAAAATCATTTAATCGCTCAACTGAAGATAGTTCTTTTTCATCATCGGTCCAACGTTTATTTTTGACAAGCATTATAAGTTATGCTTGCTTTGAAGCAATAGCAATAATGGGACTTGTTCTATTTTTGCTTGGGGGAAGAAGTGTGGATTTTTATACGTTTTTAGCATTATCCCTGATTTATTTTGTTCTGGACTTTCCTAAATACAATCAATGGGAAGAATATGTAAAAAATTTGAGATAAAGAAACAGTATCTTCACTATATTTTAATTGCTTTTTACTCCAATATTTACCTGCATTTAAGAAATTTTGTTGACTTTACTTCTATATAACATTTAGGTTTAAATTTAGTAGAGTAGGAGTAGAGATTATGTTATCTAAAATTCAGGCAGTTAGTTCTGCTGCAATAGGCCAACAGGTTGAAAAAACAAATCAATCCCCTAAAGTTAGTCGAATACCGGATTGTCTTGCTGTTCAAAAGGATACAATAAAAGTAAACGGATTAAAAAATGGTATTCCGTCTCTTGGTGTTCAATTTTCTGCAAATGCCTCTCAAATTGTCCGTACTAATCCAAAAGATTTACCTGATGCTATTAAACAGGCACATAATGAAGTTTTAAGATTAGAAGGTGAAATAAAACAAATAGAAAAAGATTTGGCAAACTGGACTAATGTTTCACAGGCTAAAATCGATTCAGCAAAAGCAAATCTGGAAAGAGTCAAAAAAGAGTTGGGGTCTGTTATTGAAAATGCCCGTCAATTTTTAAACACAACAACAGATCAATATAAAAAAATAGTAAATGATGCAGAAGAAAATTTAAGAGAAGCACTTCATCCGGGAACTCATGCACTTGAAAGGGAAATATCTCTTACAATAAATAAAATAAGAGAACTTGAAGGTCAAATTACACAATATGAAAATATTATTTTCTCAGGCAATGCAATGATACAAAAAGCCAAAGACAACAGAAATCAGGCTGCATTTTTAAGAGAAGAAGCCGGGCAACTGGAATCACAGGCTGCAAATAAATCAAATGAAGCCTACAGACATGAAGCAGAAGCAACTAATTATACCCGTCAGGCAGAACCATATCAAAGAGAAGCACAACAACATGAGTATGAATTTAAACGTTTTTATCAAGATGCCAAGAATGCTGCATTTATAATTCACAGATTGGCAACAGGTGAATCATATAGTCCATATACTCCGCATAATCCACATAACCCGCACAATCCTTATGGCTCTCATTATGATAACTGGATGTTCAATGATTTTCAGGTTCGCATGGATGTAACAACAGCATCAGGAAAAATTGAAAAAATGAGACAGGAAGCACGAAATTTAGAGGCACAGATACCTGCATGGGAATCACAGTCGCGTAATTTAAACTCCCAGATTGCTGATTTACAGGCAAAAATCAAACAATCCCAGGACCCGAATGAAATCAGACAATTACAACAACAGGTAGATACGTTAAGACCCCAGGCTGATGTTTTAAGAGCCAAAGTCGCAGATGCAAGAAATAAAATTCCGCACCTTCGTTCTGATGCAGAAAGACGTATGCAGGATTTAAGATTTACAGAAATGCAATATCATCAGGCAAACCAGAGTTCTGAGCGTGAAAAACATGAAATGGACCGTGCGTTAAGAACAGCCAATGAATATTTGGACAGAGCTAAAGACGAACAAAGAATTGCCGGTGGTCTAAGAAGAGAAGAAAATGATTTAAGAAACAGGGCAATAAATGACAGACAAAAAGAAACCAATTTATTAAATGAAGCTGCCCGGTTTGAAATTGAAGGCCCGAGACAGGTAAAAGAAGGGCAGGCAAATCTTTCTGCCTCTCAAACAGCAAAAATAAATGCTCAAAACTATTTACAAAAAACACAGATAGACTTGCAGAATCTTCCTTCAGGCAGACCTGAAGATATTGCAAAAGCACAAGATGCATTAAGTCAGGCAAGGTCCAATCAGAGCGCAGCTATAAATGATGCCCAACAAAAATTAACAAAAGCAAAAAATGATTATACTGACGGAACTAACAGAGCTCAGGCAGAAATTGACAGAGCAATAAAGGAAAAAGCAGACGGGATTTTACCCTATCAGACAAAAATAAATGAATTGAAAAATACAAAACAGACTGCTATTACTCAACGAGAAGCCTTAGAAGCAGAACATGATGTTGCATTTATGGAAAAAGAAATAACAGCTATTGAAAAAGCCGGTGGCTGGTTCAGTAATAAAGATGGAAAAGTAAGGGAACTTTTAACCAAAACAAGAAGTTATGGTGAAACGGAAAGCATTTATCCAAATGCTAATGTTGACCAGAAAGCAAGAATGTTTACACTTTTACTTGGTGGGTTGCTTGTAAGCGGAGATAATAAAGGAGCTGCACAAAAAATTATAAAAGAAGCTAAAATAAAAAATGAAATGGAACAAATTCTTGATAAACTTGCTAATAATAGTAAGATAAGAGACAGAGTGAAAGATTTAGTTTAAAATTAGTAATCACGAAAGGCGAGGTTTTACAATCCCGCCTTTTTTGATATTAATTTGTCGTAATAAAACAATTACAAAAATAAATGTAGGTAAATACCTTCTGATAAATTGGGCTGATACGGCAGTTAATGCTTCGGAATTTATAAAACCCGTATAAGCTCTCTGCCATATTAAGATACCTAAAGCAATAACAAGGATTAAAAGCATTAAGCCCTGCCGGGAAAACATTTTACCGATTTTAAATTCCGATAATTTGAATTGACAGATTGATATTAATTTACTTCCTGCTGTTGTAACAACTTTTAATATTATTCCCGGTAATATTAATTCAACGGATAAAACTACTATTAATGACCATGCCGGAATAAGAACAGATGTGTATTGAATAAAAAAATGAGGTCGCCAGGTAATAAAAGATAAAGGTAAATAATTAAGCCATGTTTGGAATAAATATATGGGAATGCCCCAAATATATTCGGGATTATTAATATATTCCCAAAAAACATTAATGATATTCACAATATCAATACACGCTATAATAATAAAAATTAAAAGCCCTGTATTTATCAGGGAGCTTGAATTTTGAGGCGTCCAAAAATTGGCTGTAAGCATAACAAAAAGTAAAAATATAATAATTGAAGAACATAAAAAAGGTTCCAGTATCTTATAATATCCAAATAGCAATAATACAATAATCAAAATGTTTATAGAACCTGAAATGAATCTTTTTTTAGAGTATTGGCAAATTAATAAACAAATCACCATAAACAGTCCCATTCCAACCAAAATTATTCCAGTATTAAAAAATGGCAGGTTTATTAGGGGTTTAACATCTAAACCATCCAAATTCAGTTTCATCCATTTTGCAACTTCTTTTAATTCATAATAATCAAACATTTCTGTCTGATGATTAGCGGTTGAGGATAAAAATAATAAATGTTGACAATTATTCCGGTTATGCGTTGTTTTTTCCAGATAGCCTATATTATTAGTAGACAAAGCAAGAGCACGCCGCATTTCTCCCGGTACATGCAAAGGGTCATATAAACCTGTAGTCCACAGTAAATTGCATGGTTTAAACGGCTCTGTTTTTACACTCATGCCCAAACAGGCAACCGCCTGAATCGTCAGGTCTTCAATCCCTGCCAGAACAACTGCCGTTCCGCCCATGGAGTGCCCCACAATCCCTATTTTTTTTGCATCAACAAAAGGAAGGGAACGCAGATAATTTACAGCAGTCAAAATTTCCTGTACATTTTTTTCATCCGAATCCTGTCTTTTATAAGATTCGCCATAACCTCCCAAATCAAAAGTTAAAGCAACCATACCATTTTGCGCAAAAGTTATTGCCATAGTCTCCATATATTCTTTATTAACTATTACGCCATGACATAAAACTACAGCGGAATATTTCTCTTTTTCGCGGGTAAATTTTGGAATAAATAATTTTCCCTTTAAATAATTACCTGATTTTATAGATATACTGATATATTTAGTATCATAATTATTTAAATAGTAAACTTTAATAAGTATGAATCCAATAATAATTAATATAAATGATATAAAAAATAAATATTTTTTTATATTATTCACTTTGCTGGTTCTTTTTCTTATAGTCTTTAAAATCTAAAATAATATGTAATAAAATACTCAAAGCAAATAAAATTACAGCCGTTACAACCATAAGATAGCAAAACACCATAAGAGGAGGGTTGTAACCAATAAGTCCAAGCCCCATAACACCGGGAATAAAAATCATAAAAGTAATATAATCTATTCCCTGGAATAATCTTTGTTTTCCCGTGAATCCTTTTTGTTTTATATAAAAATGCAAAACTATAATTCCAATTACACATATAACAATCCCTAATGTTGAATAATAAATATCAGGGATTTTATGCATAAAAAAAATAAAGCAGCCAATGAAATATAATAACCAGCCAAGAAAACCCAATGAGCGTAAAAGAATTGTCGAAGTCTCTTTTTTTTGTTTCATAATGCTTTAATTATATCAAATTTTATTTGAATATTTCTCCTGACTCTTTGGACCAGAATACTATATCAAGATGGGCAATTGGTATCTCTATTTGTATTGCAAAGTCTTTCATTGCTTTTTCTATTTGCATATATTTTGTTTTTGTCAGACTTTGAGGGATATCCTCTATTACTTTTAACAGATGCAAATTTTTTAGTATATGCCTGTCAAGTATGGTTAAATTTTCACCAAACCCTATATTTCTTAAAAAATGGCTTGCTTCTTTGTACCCGTAACCTTTTACATTGGCAACCAGCCATTCCCTGCATTTGTAAATATTATTACCATTTTGAGCATCAGCAAAAATGCCTGCGTTGTATTCTTCTCCCCTTGCGGGAGAAGTTAGATGAGGGGGATTAAATTGTTTTATTAATGGTCTTACGGGAAAAAACTTTCTTGCAGTTACAACAAATGTGGATTTTCTTTCTTTAAACCTGACTCCTGATAATTCCTGTTCAACTTGCTCTGGTGCTCCTTTTAACAATAAATCTTTTTCCTTTAACTTTAATATAGCCTTCCAGCAAATTTTAGCTTTGGATTGAGGTGTAAGGAGACAAAAAGCCATTTCACTAAAAATGTCTTCTTCCGTTCCTTGCTGCCATACCTGCTCAAACTCTTGCAATCGTTTAATTATTGCATTTTTTCGTAAATTGTATATCTCTTTTATTTCATTAAACATAATTTGGTAGTCCTATATACTTTCTATTATTTTATATCGCCCTTTATCCCTATTACAACATTTTCAAACGGAATATTTTTACCACTATTTTTTATTGCCTCTTTAGCTATATAAGACATTCCATAACAGCAAGGCACTTCCATATTTACTATTTTCAAACTTTTTATATTTGCAGTTTTTAAAATATCAGTAACCTTATTTATATAAGCATCCACATCATCGAGTTTAGGACAACCTATTGCAACTACTTTATCTTTTAGAAAATCCTGATGAAAATTGGCATAGGCAAAAGGTACGCAATCAGCGACTAACATTAAATCCGCATTTTGAAGATATGGTGCATTGGGTGACACAAGATGAAGTTGTACAGGCCATTGGCGAAGTTCAGAAAATATTTCTGTTTTTTCTCCGGTAGTTTTTTCTCTTTTATCCCATTGGAGCATGCGGGCAGAAGGACAGGCAGGGATATTATGGGAGTGATGTTTGGGAAGTTCATCCGCATGTTCTGCCAGAGGTTTCAAATGTTTTTCCAACATTTCGGGGTTAGTATCTTTAAGATGTGCAATTACAGCTTCTTCATCATAATCTTCAACATCCTTTTCTTCAAGGGTTAAAGCATCTTGAGGGCATTCCTTGAGACAAGCTCCCAGGCCATCACAAAAACTGTCTTTTATTACTTTTGCTTTGTTGTCAATAATCTGCAAAGCACCTTCGGCACAGGTTAAAATACAATTACCGCAGCCGTCGCATTTTTCCTCGTCAATTTTTATAATGTTTCTCTTTATCATTATCTCTACCTTCCTAAAATCTTTTATAATATTATTATGTCAATCTATATAATAATTTTACACTATTCTCCGTCTAAAGAATTACAGGATTATACGGTGAATTTGACATTAGCATCTTTAAAATCAGTTATAAACAGTAATTATAAAAATTTAAAAATAATACTTATAGACAATAGTGAAAATTTAAATTTCCCTGTTGAAAAGTTGGAAGAATTAGGGAAAGAATCCATTGTTCTTATAAAAAATAAAAAAAATACCGGTTTTGCAGAGGGCTGTAATATCGGAATAAAAATGGCTTTGAAAAATAACGCTGATTACATTTTTTTATTGAACAATGATGCAATTGTATATGAATCTATGTTTGATGAATTTCTAAAATATGCAGAAGATGAAAAAGTGGATATTTTAGGAGGAAAAATTTATTATGCTGATAATTTGATAACCCCCCTTACTCCCCCCTTATCAAGGGGGGAAGATATGAATGTGGGCTTATCAATGGATAGGGCAATATTATGGTACGCAGGAGGTAAAATAGACTGGTTAAGAGGCAGAGGTGTTCATATAGGCCAGGATATACCGGATAATGAAGAATTTGATACGGTAATGGAAACAGATTTTGTAACCGGATGTGCCATATTTATCAAACGCAAAGTTTTTGAAACAATCGGATTATTGGATGAAAAATATTTTTTATATTTTGAAGATGTAGACTTTTGTGTAAGGGCAAAAAAAGCCGGATTTAAAATAAAATATATTCCTTCTGCGAAAATAGAGCATATAGTTTCGGCAACTACAAAAAAAGAGTCTCCTCTAAGTATTTATTATCAAAATCGAAACCGATTAATTTTTATGCGTACACATACCTCTATATTTAATGTTATTGTCTTTTTTATTCTTTATTTTTTGGGTTTTATTCGCAGGATTGTAATTGCATTGCTGAAAAAAGATAACGAAAAATTTGAGGCTAATATTAAAGCATTTATAGACGGATTAATACGATGAATATATATTTACACTATTTTAGTATATCCCATACGGATGTGTTATGAGTTCATCAAATTTATGCTTTACTAGCTGCGAGAGCCCGCTTTTTTGATTTTCTTTGTCTATCAAATGCCTGTCTTATTAATACAAAAATAGGACTAGCGACAAAAATACTTGAGTACGTTCCAAAGAAAACACCGATCATCATTGCGAGTACAAAATCACGAATAGTGTCTCCCCCAAGTAAAAACAAAGCAGTCAGAGTCAATAAAGTAGTTATGGAAGTATTAATGCTTCTTGTAAATGTTTGATGTACGCTTTCTTCAGCAATATCAATAAGTGTTTTACCTTTGGTTGATACTGATATATTTTCTCTTATTCTGTCAAAAACAACTATTGTATCATGAACCGAATAACCGGCATTTCCTAGAACCGCCGTAACAAACAAACTATCTATTTCTGTACCAAACACCAATCCCAAAATGGCAAATATTCCAACACAGGTAAAAACATCATGTGCAAGACAAATAATAATACTAATGGCAAAATCCCATCTAAAACAATATGACGTATATAAAAGAATTCCACCTAAAACTATAACAACAGCCCATAAGGCTTTATTCCCCAATTCTGTTCCGATTGAAGGTCCAACGGATTCTATTCTTTCTACGGAAATTTCCCCATAGTCTTTTTTTAATGTTTCAAGGGTTGCATTTTGTTGTTCAACGCTAAGATGTTTTGACCGAATAAAAATGATATTGTCATTTTTTGCTATAGAAATTTTTACTCCTTTAAATAATTCCGGGTCCATATCCTTTACTTTTGTTTTGGGCTTTGTTAATGAATTATATACATGATCAACTGTTATTGTTTTAGTGAATCTAAGTTCCATTATGCTACCACCGGTAAAATCTATCCCTAGTTTTAATCCTCCCATTGCAAGGGCAATTATACCGGGTATTAGAACTGCTAATGATATTGCAAACCATACATGCATTAATTTCATTACATGAAATTTAAGAGGAGAGGCTGTCTGTACCTGTGTTACTTTTTTATCTTTTACTTCTTTTTCATTCACTTTTTAAGTCTCCTTATTTTATTACATTGTAACTCTTAATTATTTAATTACAAAGCATTTTATTTAATTACTCCATACTTTTTCCCTACTTTAGAAAAAGCCTCTATTGCCTTATCCAGCATATCAAACGTATGCAATGCTGATAACTGGACTCTTATTCTTGCCTGTCCTTTAGGTACAACCGGATAACTGAATCCAATAACATATATACCTTCTTTTAATAAATCATCCGCCATATCAGAAGCCAGTTTTGCCTCACCAAGCATTATTGGGACAATGGGATGTATTCCTTCTTTAATCTGAAAACCTGCTTCTTTTATTTTTTGTCTGAAATAAAGAGTATTTTGTTCTAATTTATCTCTTAATTCAGTTGTTTCGCTTAATAAATCAAAAGCAGCTATGGATGCTGTTACTATGGGCGGAGCAATGGAATTGGAAAATAAATAAGGTCTTGAACGCTGCCTCAAATATTCAATGATTTCTTTCTTTCCTGTTGTAAATCCACCGGATGCCCCGCCAAGTGCTTTACCCATTGTGCTTGTAATAATATCAATTTTATCAGGCACATTAAAATGTTCCGCAGTACCCCTGCCGGTTTTGCCAATAAAACCAGTTGAGTGAGAATCGTCTATCATGAGAAGCGCTTCATATTTTTGTGCTAATTCACAAATTTTGTTCAGAGGAGCCAAATCGCCATCCATGCTGAAAACCCCATCTGTAGCAATTAATTTTACTCTTTTGTCTTTTGATTCCTCAAGATTTTTTTCCAAATCCTGCATATCAGAATGTTTATACCTTTTTCTTTCTGCTTTGCAAAGTCTTACTCCATCTATAATACTGGCATGATTCAATTCATCGCTGATAATCGCATCATCAGGAGTCAAAATGGTTTCAAATAATCCCCCGTTGGCATCAAAACAGGATGAATAAAGAATAGTATCATCGGTTTTAAAAAAATCGGAAATTTTTTGTTCCAATTTTTTATGAATACTTTGAGTGCCGCAGATAAAGCGAACAGAACTCATGCCATATCCGTATTCGTCAAGGCCTTTTTTGGCAGCTTCAATAATTTTGGGATGAGAAGAAAGTCCAAGATAATTATTGGCACAAAAATTAATTACTTCTCCTTCTTTTACTTTAATATGAGAACTTTGCGGTGTTAAAATGACTCTTTCATTTTTATATAATCCGTTTTCTTTAATATTGGCAATTTCTGCTTCCAATATATTTTTAATAATTTTATCCATATTTAACTCCTGTTATATAGTTATGTAGGAAACAGTCACGAGTGTTGCCTACAATTAAAACGTAACATTTCTTATGATTTATTTTATCACTTGTTTAGGCTGATTATCAAGATTAAGACTTTAATAAAGATAAAATAGAATCTCTTTCAATATTCATAGTCTGGGCAAGTACGGCAGTAGAAGCTTGCGAAACAATCTGGGCTTTTACAAGGACAGAAGTTTCGGCTGCCACATCAGCATCTTGTATTCGTGAATTAGAAGCATTTAAATTTTCCGAATTAATATTCAGAGTATTTACAGTACTTTCCAGTCTGTTTTGCAAAGCCCCGAATTTAGCACGTTCGGCAAGTAATTTATCAAGTGCGTTATCTACTTTTACAAATGCTTCACTGATATTTATTCCGGGTGTACTTACATCCAAATATTCAAGATTTAATGCAGCAGCAGTGACATTTGCCGCTTCCATTGAAACAGTCTGCCCTTCATTTGCCCCGACCTGAAATGTAAGATTATCTTTATTCTCCACAACCGGGTCAGGAAAACGTACTTTAAATATCTGGTTGGTGTTATATTGAGTTGTTATATACCAGTTATCCGTATTAGCATCCAGACATCCCATCCACATATTAGGAAATTCAAATAATTCTGTCTGTTTGCCTTTTGGAGTGAATTTTGTAACCCTGTTTGTTCCACCGCCTTCAAAAACGTACATATTATCTATTTTATCAATATTTACTCCCATCGGGCTGTTAAAACCATCTGCCACTGTTGTTGTTACACCATCCACAGTACGTTTATAGATAGTCCCGGTAGCCCAATCGGGAAAATAAAGAGTTCCATCTCTGGTAAAATCAATATTATAAGTCCAGCATCCTGTTTCTATCTGGGTAAAACTTAAATTATCCTCCAATCTGTAAACTCCAGTTCCAAACCATGTCCCAAAATACAACTTTTCATCTACCGGAGAAATAGCCATACCGGCATTAGCCATTCCTGTATTAACCTGCCATATAAGATTTCCATTCATGTTCAGCTTTCTTATAAGCCCGGAAGAAGAAACATAAACATTATAATCCTTATCAACAAGCATTCCCGCGCAATCGTCCCCTGTAGCATAAAAAATTGAAGTCGTTCCGTCAGGGTTTATTTTGGTTATTTGTCCATTCCCAAAATTATGTTCGGTAACCAGTTTGCTTCCACCTGTAAAGTCTGAAACAAAAGAAGGCCCGGTCAGCGGAGGATTAGGTGGAGAAGGAGTAATGTCCTGAAAATTTAACTGCATGGAATCGGCTCTTACATTTCCGCTTTTTAATATTTTTCTTGTATTAAATTCTGTTGAGTTTGCCGTATGGTCTATACCTGCAATTAATTGATTTATTTCCTGCTGTATATGAAGTCTGTCTGCATCTGTATTAGTATCATTTGCTGCCTGTATAATCAGTTCTCTTATTCTTTGCAGGGAATTTGTTACCTCATTAAAACCACCGTCAATAGTCTGAACTAAATTTATACCATCCTGGGCATTTCGACCCGCTTGATTTAATCCCTGTATTTGAGAAGTGAGTTTGTTTGAAATAGCAAGACCAGCCGCATCATCTGCCGCTTGGTTTATTCTTAATCCCGACGCTAATCTCTGTATACTTTTACCAATTAAGGCTTGATTTTGATTCAAATTCCGTATAACCGGCAAAGCAAAACTTGTCGAGTTCAAATAAAATGCCGACATATTTTATAATATTACAATTGCTAACTTTAAATATATTATCGGTAATAAAAGCAAAGACATTAATAAAGTCTTGATTTATTAATTTAATGATAATCAAAAAAAATTATTAGTGTTAATTAATGGCTAATTATATACATTTATGGGATAATTAAAACAATAAAAAACTTGCTTAAACAATATCATAAAAGGAGCAACAAAATGAATAAAATTATTGAATGTGTATCAAATATAAGTGAAGGCAAAAACCTTGAAGTCGTAAATGAGATAGTCAATTCTATAAAAAAAACAAAAGGAATTATTTTTCTTGACCAATCATCCGATTATGACCATAACCGTTCTGTTTTGACTTTTGCCGGAGATGAACAATCTTTATATAATGCGGTAATTACTATGTTTGAAAAATCTATTTCGCTCATTGATTTAACCAAACATCAGGGCGAACACCCCAGAATCGGTGCTGTAGATGTAACTCCTTTTGTCCCGATTAAAAATGTTTCAATGAATGATTGTGTGGAATTAGCCAAAAAGGCAGGAAAAGAAATCAGTGAAAGATTTAATTTACCTGTATATCTTTATGAATATGCTGCTTCTACCTCTTACAGAAAAAATCTGGCAGATGTACGACGGGGAGAATTTGAGGGACTAAAAGAAAAAATGCAGGATTCAATCTGGAAGCCTGATTTTGGACCATCAATTCCCCATCCTACAGCTGGTGCCTCAGTTATTGGAGCAAGACAAATTTTAATTGCTTATAATATTAATCTTAATACTCCTGACCTGGAAATAGCTAAAAAAATTGCCAAAGCTATAAGAGCAAGCAGTGGAGGATTTATGTATGTTAAAGCATTGGGGATAATGCTTAATGAACGAAATATAGCTCAAGTGTCAATGAACCTTGTTGATTATGAAAAGACTCCGATTTATAGAGTTTTTGAACTTGTAAAAATAGAAGCCCGGCGTTACGGAGTACAAATAATC
>Ga0208863_1001218_pt1 | contig 17304 bp, 14 predicted proteins | sample RifOxyD3_FD_184040 | JGI IMG/M metagenome (GOLD analysis project Ga0208863, IMG submission 184040) | Soil microbial communities from Rifle, Colorado - Rifle Oxygen_injection D3 (SPAdes) | ecosystem: Environmental > Terrestrial > Deep subsurface > Rock core/Sediment | place: Rifle, Colorado...
ATCATGCCGCTTTCAGCGGCGCTGGCTTTGGAGGCGGCAAATTTCTGCAATCCTTCGCTGATCATCCTGACCAGATTTTTATACGGCGACCAGAACGCCTGACGGATACTGATAGGGTGATTGATGATGCGCACGATGGTCGCATCCCAGTCCTGCCCCTTGCGATCGTAAAACACCCCGTTGCGGCCGACCATCAAATAATCCGCGTCGCCCGCCGTAAAGCCCGCCGCGATGCTGATCTTCTCGCCGCCGCGCACGCAATCGCAATACACCAGACACACGCCGCTCATGGTCGCGAATCCCGCGTGCTTGTTGACATCCTCGACCTTGACGATCAGTTCGCAACTGCGCCCGTCCAGATACAGCGTGCCGACCTGAAAGATTGCCTTCTCGCGCCCGGTATAGAAATTGCGGAACGAGACGAAATTGTTCACCAGCGTATACAAGTCGCGCTGGTAACGCAGCAAACGCTCGACATCATCGATGGCCTTAACCTCAGCCGCCACTGCCTTATCCTGTTCGATCAGCGCCAGCAAATCCGACTGCTCTTGCCCTATCGCGCTCAGACGTTCATAACCCAGTTGCGCCACGCCCGTGTCAGGACGAGCGCCCTGCCATGCGTCGAATGCTGCGAATTTACCGCACAGCGATTCCCAATCCTCCGCCGTGAGCGCATCCTTCTCGCCCAGCAAGGGCGTAACCACCAGATCTTTCAGTGCCCGCAGTTTTGCCTGCCAGGCGGGATTGACTCCCTGCTGCAGCGGCAACGGTTTGTCGGGGGCGATGGTAGCGAGCGGAAATCCCGCTACCTCAGCACTTTGTGCCGACAAGTTTTGCGTGGCGAGCAACTGGTAATCGGCAACAGAACGACTCAAAGGGTCTGCCGCACGGGCGTCGAAGGCGGCCAACTGACAGCGCGTGAAATAATCTGCGACCTTGTCCCTGACAGCATGAAACGCATCCGCAGCACCACTGGTTTTTTCATTTAAAAACAAAATACTGGAATCGGTCTCGGCGGCCTTATGCCATTCCATCCAGTTTGCAACAGCGGCAAAAAACTGCTCACAGAGCGCCTGATCGACACCCGCCTCGCCGCTCTGGTCTGGCGTCGATCCTGTACATTTAATGATGTCGCTGATAATGGCTGATGTGGCGGCATCCTGACCCGGCGTGACGACACCGTCGCCATTGAACACCTGTCCTGCGACCAGCTTACCGATATCAGCCATGTCAGCCAGTGAAATCTCGCCAGCATCGGACTTGCCCAGACTCTTCAGGATGAGCGCAGCTGAAGCCTGCAACTGCCGTCCTTCACCGCTGCTATCATCGATATTCGCCAGAGCCAGGCGATCGCCGCCCTTCACCAGCAGATTGGCGTCTTTCAGTCTGCCGGCCGCCCAGTCTATCGCCGCCAGCACCTCGTTGGCACGCACCCGGCCATCCTTATCGCTGTCGATCAGATCCAGTGTAAGGGTGTCGAATTCGATGCCGCGCGTCGGACAGCTCAAGGCCACCCAGAGTTTCTGATCCAGTTCCTTGAGCGCCAGCAAATCGGCGCCGCTATCGAGCTGTACCTGATCGAAACCGCCTGCGCGGAAAAAATTCCACTGATGCTTAGCGCTCATTTAGCCACCTTTATCAATTTGTCACCGGCCTTCAGGCCGGTGGATTTAGGCGAGGAGGGGTTTGCATCCCCTCCACTACGCCCCTTAAAACCTCGTCCTTTAGGGCGAGGTGGTGCGTGTTCCGGCCTGAAGGCCGGGGTTTTAAACCGACTCGGAATCCGGATAAAACTAGCTCGCCTGCTGCTCCAGGGTGTATTTCGCCTGATCATCCTGCCCCAACACGCGCACCAGATACGGCATCACTTCTTTTAGCACCGCGTGCAGATTAAACGGCGGATTCAAAATAAACATGCCGCTGCCGTGCATACCGAAACCATCGTCGTTCAACCCCTGTACGCTGAGCGCCACGTGCAACCAGCTCTTAACCGGCAGTGTCTTGAGCTCCTCGGGCAGTTGACGCGCATCGGCACGCTGCAACTCGGGATACCAGATCGCATACATGCCGCTGGGAAAGCGCTTTAAGCCCTCCTTGAGCGCCGACACCACGCGCTGGTAATCCTGCTTGTCTTCATAAGGCGGATCGATCAACACCAGCGCACGACGCGGTGGCGGTGGCAGCAAGGCTTTCAAGGCACCGAAGCCATCGCCGGTCTGCACCACGACGCCGTGACCTGCAAAATTTTCGTGCAGCAACTGGCTGTCCGTCGAATGGAGTTCATACAGTCGCATCTTGTCGTCAGAGCGCAACAATTCCTGGGCGACCAGAGGTGAGCCGGGATAGAGCCGCATTTCCCCGCCCTGATTGATGTGTTTGATCAGCGCGACGTAATCGGCTAACGGCGCGGGTAAATCATCGCGATTCCACAGTCTGGCGATCCCGCTTTCATATTCGGCATTCTGAGTAGCATAGCCGGTATCGAGTTCGTAGCAACCGGCACCGGCGTGGGTGTCGATGTACCAGTACGGCTTGTCCTTCTGCGCCATATAGCGCAACAACTGCATTTCGATGAAGTGTTTCAACACATCGGCGTGATTGCCGGCGTGAAAGGCGTGGCGGTAACTCAGCATGAATTTTACTTTTTTGTTCGGGGCACGATTGTGCCATGCCTGATGTGACTTAACAAACAGGCAAATGAATAGCATGGCGGTTGAGATGAATCAAAAAAACATCAACACACTCCATATCGACGAGGATGCCTGAAAAAAATGGGCGGCACTTTGCCGCCCGAATAGGAGGGTACTGCAACACTTACAGCCGGTTTAGCCTGTAGGTGTTGCATTTTGCTTGATCATTTCGAAATGCACATCCGCCATATGGGTGATACCGCCACCTCGATTTACAATACAGGCGAAGCTGCGGGATGAATTGAACTCAGCAGGGCTTGCCAGTGCGAATAAAGCAAATAATGCCCCGCCTCATCAATGCTCACCAGTTCAGCATTAGGTAGCAAGCCGGCCAGTTTTCTGGCTCCCGTAATAGACACTAAAGGATCCTGCTCGCCATGCCAGATATAAACAGGCAAGGTTAATTTATCCAGATCAATGCCCCATCCTTGGGCCACCAGCAACACTTCATGGGCAATTTCATGCTCACCGTTCCGCACACTGGCACGCATACCAGTTGCAATATTGGCACGCAATTTTGCGTTAGCCAGCACGGCACGATCCTGGGCAGGGGCATTTCGCAGTATCTGTTCCAGATGATGATAGACATTTTTTCGGATATCTTTGACCATCACACGCATCAGTGCAGGCAATAAACCAGGCGTATATTTGGCTAAAAATAGCGTCATACGGAACACCGGATTGTAGGCTCTTAAATCCTCCAGACCATCAATCGGGGGCAGTGCGGCAACGATATGTACAGCTCGAACGCGGTCGACGCATGCCGCAGCGACCGCTAAGGCATAAGCGGTTCCCGCCGAATAACCCAACACGGTAAATTGTTGCAAATTCAGGTGATCAGCCAGTTCAGCGATATCCGACGGCCAGTCGGTGATAGACCTGTCTGCACTGGAGTCAGAATCTCCGCTACCCGGACGTTCAGGAATAATCAGGCGTACCCCTTGTTGCATTAGATGCTGATCATCAGGGTGACGCAAATAGCGGGAACCCGCGATACCATGCATTAGAATAACGGGCAAGCCTCGTGGATCGCCGCTATCCGAAAAAAAAAGCCTGCGACCATCGGACAGTTTGATGTACTGTTCATCGGACGCAGAACGCGCTATCTCCTGAGCGCATGTCGATAGCGGCGAGAGATTTTTTGGGTCAGATTGTAACCACAGCGGACTGGCATAAATGGCTTGCAGCAGTTCGACCTGTCGCTTGACACCCACTTTTTCGAACACTCGTGCAAGCTGTGACTTGGCGGTATTGCGAGTGATCTCCAGCAGATGTGCAGATTCTTCCAGCGTGCAGCCCAGAGCCAATTTTTGGGTGATGCGCGCCTCCGCAGCGGTCAGGCCAAACAGTGAAATCAAACCCGGCTCTGACAGCGCATGCGATGATCTGCTGGCGACCAGCACCATCAAGCGACCCGGCTGAAATTTTCCTCCGGGGGAATCGCCCCCCATGCAAATCCAAAGCGAGAGATAACTCCGTTCGTCGCCGATGCGAACCACCTCATCGCGACACTTCCCCGACATCACTCTTTCAACGCCCTGCTCCAAGGCGGACTGTGGCATAGAAACCAGCCGCCCGTCTGACAGTTTAAGCAACTCATTACCTTGCAACAGTGAAATCAAGGTTCGATTTAAACTGATTGCATTGCACCGGCCGTCTATGATCGCCGCGCCCAGTGGCAAGCGATTCATAATGCCCTCCAGCAGGTTGCGCTCTTCAGTGACTTCGGCTAACTGCTGATGAAGCGCGTTTGCCCGCTCAAAATGGGGCGCAATCAGCCGGATCAGCGAGCTTTCTGCTTGAGTCACCGTTTGATTGATTTCACTAGCATCTGGCAGCGCTAACTCCAGATAACCTGACATCAGTTCAAGCAACTGCGGCCACAGCGACAGATCGGCTGAGGCTTCGTATATCAAACCGATCAGGTCAGAAATCAATTCCGTAGAGTCAGGCTGTATGCTCATCAGACGTGGATATTTGGTAATAGCAAAAAAAATCCCCCGGTTTTGCCAGGGGACTTAACAATAAAACTAAATATATGCAATAAGTTACGCGCAATCTTGATCGAGATCAAACGCCTTATGCAGCACGCGTACCGCCAGTTCCAGATACTTTTCGTCGATCACCACAGAAATCTTGATTTCCGAGGTTGAAATCATCTGAATATTGATGCCTTCTTCCGCTAAGGTGCGGAACATCTTACTGGCGATGCCGACGTGAGAGCGCATACCGACACCGACGACCGATACCTTCGCCGCCTTGTTGTCGCCGACCACCGCGCGCGCGCCGATATGAGGCAGCACTTCGTTGTTCAGAATCCCCATGGTCTTGGCAAACTCGCTGCGATGGACGGTAAACGAAAAGTCCGTCGTACCGTCTACGCCGACGTTCTGAATGATCATGTCCACGTCGATATTAGCATCGGAGACCGGCCCCAGAATTTGATACGCGATACCGGGCTTGTCCGGCACACCCAACACGTTGACCTTAGCTTCATCGCGGTTGAACGCGATACCCGAAATAATGGCTTGTTCCATTTTGTCTTCATCCTCAAAAGTAATCAGTGTGCCTTCGCCTTCATCTTCATCTTCGAAGGAGGATAGCACGCGCAGCTTAACCTTGTACTTGCCCGCGAATTCCACTGAACGAATTTGCAGCACTTTGGAACCTAAACTGGCCATCTCCAGCATTTCTTCGAAAGTAATGCTCTTCAAACGACGCGCATCGGGAACCACACGCGGATCGGTGGTATAAACGCCATCCACATCGGTGTAGATCTGGCATTCGTCGGCTTTGAGGGCGGCTGCAATCGCAACGCCCGTGGTATCCGAACCGCCGCGCCCCAGGGTGGTAATGTTGCCATCCTTGTCCATCCCCTGAAAACCGGCGACTACAACCACGAAGTCATTAGCCAGATCCGCACGCATGGACTGCTCGTCGATGCTGACGATACGCGCCTTGGTGTGTGCGTCGTCGGTCAGAATTTTTACCTGGCCGCCGGTGTAGCTCTTGGCCTTGAGCCCCAGTTGTTTGAGTGCCATCGACAGCAACCCGATGGTAACCTGCTCCCCGGTGGAGACGATCACATCCAGTTCACGCGGATCCGGATTTTCCTGAATTTCTTTGGCAAGCCCGATCAGGCGATTGGTTTCGCCGCTCATCGCTGAGAGCACCACCACCACCTGATGACCCTTAGCCTTGAATTTTGCAACGCGTTTGGCGACGTTCCTGATGCGCTCTGTCGTGCCGACCGATGTACCACCGTACTTTTGTACTATTAATGCCACGATATATGTCCGACTTATAAAAGTGCCGAGATTCTAGCGCAACTGACCGAAAAAAACGAGATATAGCCTGAACACATAGCGAAATCAGCCAAGAAATCAACTTCCCAGCAAGTTTGTGCACTGCAAATATTTACATAATATAATTTAAAATCAATCAGTTATACTAAAATAGTGGCGACATCTGCATTATCTTAAAAACACTGTTGTCCGTCTGTCTGCCGACAGGCTGGAAAATATATGCATTAACGCCGATTAAACAAAGGTGGATTCAAGCGGTTTCACCGTTTTGTTGACTTGTAACTTGTTGTTAATCTGTGCAAATCTGCGTAATCTGCCTGCCTGTCGGCAGACAGGTGGATTGAACTGCCGTTTTTAAGACTATCTGCAATTTTGTCAGCATTAACCACAGATAAACCAGGCAGATCGCAACGCAGCTTAGGGTAAAATATGGCTCTGTCGCAGTTGGTTGTTGATAATTGCTATTTACATGAAAAACGATTTCACGCGGGGACGCAGAGGTCGCGGAGCGGGGAAAAACCAAACTTGAAAAAAACATTCATTAATCGGTATATGTCGTTTTGGTTGCTAGCAGTTGTTCCGGTTTTTGATTCGGTTTTCTCCGCGCTCTCCGCGTCTCCCGTGAGTATGATTTTGAATTTTCCTCTGATTGAGTTTCAACAACCAACTGCGACAGAGCCTAAAATATCGGCTGGTGCGCCTGCCGGAACACTCGCTGTATTTATCTGTATGTGTTTGATTTTTTTGCTCTATGCATGAGCAACTTTGTTTTGCAGAGGAAATGTGTTTGAAAACGATTAAAATTTGCGATGTCATGACCAATAGCGGCGTGGCTTTCGGTACCAGCGGCGCACGCGGCTTAGTCAGCCAGATGACGGATGAAGTTTGCGCCGCATATGCGCTTGCCTTTCTATCCGTAGTCCGACTCGCTTTTTCAACCACACGCATCGCACTGGGCATGGATTTACGCCCCAGCAGCCCACGCATTGTGAACGCTTGTACACAGGCACTGCGCGAACATGGTATAGAGGTGGACTTTTGCGGTGCCCTGCCCACCCCGGCGCTAGCCCTTTATGCCCAAAGCGAATGCATCCCGGCAATCATGGTTACCGGCAGCCACATCCCGTTCGACCGAAATGGCATCAAGTTTTATCGTCCCGATGGCGAAATCACCAAGGCGGATGAGGCAGCGATCAGCACAGCCGTCGTCGAAATCAATCGGGTTCGTGGCGATCTCCCTGAGATTAATCATGTGGCCACCGACCAATTTATCCGTCGCTATCTGGATTTTTTTCCGCCACGACATTTTGCTGGCTTGCATTTAGGAATTTATGAACATTCCAGCGTGGCGCGTGATGCCTTGCATCGCATACTCGAAGGCTTGGGTGCCCGCGTAACCTCGCTAGGCCGGACTGAAGAATTTGTGCCCATCGATACGGAAGCGGTGGCCGAGGCCGATATTTTGCGCGGCAAGGCGTGGGCAGAAGAGTACCATTTTGATGCCATTATCTCGACCGACGGCGATGGAGATCGCCCGCTGATTTCTGATGAGACGGGTGCCTGGTTACGCGGCGACATGGTTGGACTGATATGCGCGAGCTATCTGAAGGCGGATAAAGTGGTCGTCCCGGTGAGCTGCAATACCGCGATCGAACTGTGCGGAATGTTCAGCACCGTGCTGCGCACCCGCATAGGTTCGCCTTATGTCATTGCCGGCATGCAGGAACTGGATTCAGGAAACGATGACAAAATAGTTGGTTTTGAAGCCAACGGGGGCTTTTTAGTGGGTTCCGGCTTTATGCGTGAGGGTCGGCTGCTCACTGCTCTACCCACCCGTGATGCTGTGCTGCCAGCCTTAGCAGTACTCGCTGCAGCACGGGATCGCAAGTGCACCATATCCGACCTGATGCAGCACTTTCCAGCACGTTTTACTGCCAGCGACCGGCTGCAAAATTATCCGGTCGAACACAGTCGCGAATTGATCCTGAAACTGAAAGACGATGCGGATGCCTTACGGCACTATCTGGCTCCGGATCGTGCAAAACCGGTTGCTTCTAATACGACCGACGGACTGAGGATTACTTTTGACAATGGCGAAATCGTTCATCTGCGTCCTTCCGGCAATGCACCAGAATTGCGCTGCTACTGTGAAGCATCCAGCCTGGAATTGGCCGTACAACAGGTGCAGACGGTACTGGATAAAATTCGCATTTAGCCGCCATGATCGCTTAATACTGAAAAGTCCGGAATGCCTTCAATGCTCACACATAACTCTCTCCTGCATATCGCCCGTTTTCCACAGGCTGCGGAGTTCAATGGCCGCATCATGGAAAGCTACAGCAAGCTGCGCGAGCAGGACCTGTTACGGCGCAGTCATTTTATTGGCGGACGCTATGAAAATCTTTATCTTGATCACGATCGCATCCCCGAACTCAAGCAAATTTTGACTTATGCTACGAGCTGTGCGGCCTTGCTACTGGAGAAATCCGTGCCATCGTTAAAAGGCGGTTTCTGGCTCAACGCGATGACTCCGGGACAAACCACCAGCAAACATGACCACGACGAAGATGATGAGCTCTTGTCCTCCGTCTATTACATTCATGTACCGGAAAATTCGGGTAACCTGATTGTCCATGACCGTCACTGCAAAACGGAACTGATACCGGAGGCAGGCATGCTCGTGCTTTTTTCTCCCGCCGTTGTGCACTCGGTAAGCACTAACCTGAGCGGTGAAAATCGCCTCTCTATGGCCATGAATTTCGGCCCGGCGTAACGTGATGGCGTCATTTTTTCTGGCGCTCGCCCAGATCAGATCGTTTACTTTAACGTAATCGCTGGCGTGAGCCTTGGAAATTCCACTATAATTAGCCGCCTCACAGCTGGAGTAGCTCAGTCGGTAGAGCAACGCACTCGTAACGCGTAGGTCGGAGGTTCGATTCCTCTCTCCAGCACCAATAATCGAACACCAGTGGCGCCTGCACACCGATGGTCGGGTGCCAACCGGATGGCGGACTCTAGGCGCGATAACGCCCGCCCGCGACAGCCCCCCCGCGCACCCCGGTCGAGGTCAGCGGCAACGGACGGCCATTACAGATTAAGATCCGATGCTTATCGTTCATGTGGCAAACTTTGATCTGCATACGTTCCAGCGAAGAATCGACATAACGCGCCGTGCCTCCGGCCGATTGGGCGCCGTTTCGCAGCACCAAGGCGGCGCTGAAGATAGGCGATGTCAAATTTTGCCGATCGAAGCGGGTACGTTTTACGTGATGGATCGGAGCTATCTGGATTTTTGCCGACTCTTCAAAATGCATCAGGCGGGCGTGTTTTTTGTCACCCGCGCCAAGCGGGGCATGAATGCCCGTCGTGTGTATTCGAGCAAAATCGACCGAACCACTGGCGTCATCTGCGATCAGGCGATTCGTCTCAAGGGGTTTTACGTCTCGAAAGATTATCCCGAACATTTGCGGCGCATTCGATACAAGGATCCCGAGTCAGGCAAGACTTTCGTGTTCCTGACCAACAATACGACGCTGCAGCCGTTGACCATCGCCGCTTTGTACAAGAATCGCTGGCAGGTGGAACTGTTCTTCAAGGGATCAAACAACACCTGCGCATCAAACGATTTCTGGGGACGAGCGAGAATGCCGTGAAGGCGCAAATCTGGTGCGCCGTATCCACTTACGTGCTGATTGCCATCGTTAAAAAGGAACTTCGCCTCAATGCCTCGCCTTACACTTTATTACCGATTTTATCGGTGTCAGTTTTTGAGAAAACCCATATTTCATGCGCCTTGCAGCCAGACGTATCCAGAATCAATGTGCAGCAACCAGACAACCAATTGATTTTATTTGATTTTTAACCGATCACTAGTGGGCGTGACCATAGTTCAAAAATGAACAGCGTCGAACGAGACGGTGACGCTGATGTACTTTTCTGACTGAAGGTTGACGAGGCTGCGTAGCTGCTACGCCAGTCCGACGTAGACGTTTTGCACGTCATCATCCGCATCGACGGCTTCAAGAAATGCTTCAACTTCTTCGCGTTCTGCATCGCTCAGCGATACCGGATTCTTGGGGCGATAACCGATCAACGCTGATTGCACGGTAAAGCCAAATGTTGGCAGTGCGCGGCAAACTGCATCCAGATCCGTTGGGTCTGTCATAAATAAGGTCGCGCCTTCATCGGCGGGTTCAAAATCCTGTGCCCCAGCTTCGATGGCAGCCAGTTCAGCATCTGAGTCCTTCGACGTTGGTACGGCCTCTATCATGCCAAGATGATCAAAATCCCAGGAAACAGAACCGGATGCGCCCAGTTGCCCTTTGCGGAATAGCACGCGAATGTTGGGATAGGTGCGATTTGCATTGTCGGTCAGACATTCGACGATGACCGGTACGCGATGCGGTGCGAAGCCCTCGTAGGTGAGCTTTTCCAGCGCCATGCCTTCATCGAGCAGGCCTGCGCCTTTCTTAATCGCGCGCTCTAAAGTTTCGCGCGGCATGGAGACTTTTTTAGCTTGTTCGACCACTAGACGCAGGCGCGGATTCATGTCGGGATCTGCGCCCGAGCGTGCTGCTACCATAATTTCTTTGGATAATTTACCGAACACGCGACCCTTTGCATTCGCTGCAACTTCCTTGTGTCTTGCCTTCCACTGTGCGCCCATAATTGCTCTTTCGTTTGTTGCGTCTGCATGGATTTACCATCAGACCATCAGGTTAATATAACTATCTAATTAAATTGAATAAAACTGGCATCCAGTTTCACGTCTTCATATGTTTCATTCAATGACAGGTCGTAGCCCAGACTCTCTAAGGGGATGCCGTCGGCGAGATTTATATTTGTCAGTTGCCACTCATCTTGTGCATCGCGCCGATAAAGTTCAACGTGCGGTTTGTCTGTGGCGACCAGCAGGTACTCACGCAAATCGGGCCGCGTGCGATACGCCAGCATCTTCTCGCGCCGGTCAGTTCGCCCGGTGCTTGGTGAGAGAACTTCTACCACCAGACACGGGCGTTCCTTTCCAAGGAAGCGTCGATTCTACGCCTGCGCCGCCTTCAGCATGTGCCCCACATATCTTGCCACGCCCTGCTCCACAGACAAAAATGGCTCAGCATAACCTGTACCGCGCAGCGCGCCGATGTCGGCTTGCGTATAGCTCTGGTATTTACCGCGCAATGCATCCGGGAATGGAATGTAACTGATGATGCCGGATTCCAGCAACTGTTCCAGCGTTAAGGCATCCTTGCCTTCGGCCAGACGCAGGGTATTGACCGTCGCCACTGCGACATCGTTAAAGCTTTGCGCCTGACCGGTTCCTAAGTTGAAGATGCCGGAAATATGCGGATTATCCAGCAAGTACATGTTCACCTTGACCACGTCTTCGATTGAGACGAAATCGCGCAATTGACCGCCGTTGGCATAACCCTCGCAACCTTCAAACAATTTGACTTTGCCTTCAGCGCGGTACTGATTGAAGAAATGGAAGGCGACCGATGCCATGCGCCCCTTGTGCTGTTCGCGCGGGCCGTAGACATTGAAGTAGCGCAGACCGACGATCTGTGCGCCGCGTTTATGCCAGCGTCGCCGCATGATCTGGTCGAACAGAAATTTAGAATACGCGTAAATATTGAGCGGAGACTCGAATTCACGGCTTTCCTTGAACACCCCGCCACCGCCATACACGGAAGCCGATGAGGCATATAAAAAGGGCACGTCCTCAGTCTGGCAGTAGTTGAGCAACTCCAGCGAGTACTGGTAGTTGTTGTCCATCATGTAACGGCCATCGGTGGCCATGGTATCGGAACACGCGCCTTCATGCAGCACAGCTTTGATCAGTCCGTCGAAATAACCTTCCTGAATCTTCTTGCGAAATTCTTCCTTGTCCAGGAAGTCGGCGATATCGCAGTCCACCAGATTCTTGAACTTGTCGGCGCTCTTGAGATTGTCCACCGCGATGATGTTGGTTTCTCCACGCAGATTGAGCGCTTTGACCAGGTTCGATCCGATAAAGCCGGCAGCGCCGGTGACGATGTAGTACATTTTAAGCTCCTTATGAGAAGGGAGAAGGGTAAAGGGAGAAGGGAAGTTCGGCGTAGTTACCCTTCCCTCTTCCCTCCTCCCTCTTCTCCCATATCCTTGACGATCTCTTCCCGGCTTACCACCGCCGTGCCCAGTTTTCCTACCACGATACCGGCGGCGCGATTGGCGATGCGCATCGCATCAGGCAGTTCGGCGCCACTGGCCAGCATCACCGCGAGAGTCGCGATTACGGTATCCCCTGCCCCGCTGACATCGAACACTTCACGGGTGTGCGTCGGTACATGCAGCACCTTGTCGGCCATAAACAGACTCATACCGTCTTCACTGCGTGTCACCAGCAATGCTTCCAGTTGTAATTCAGTGCGCAGCACCTGGGCTTTGCAGTTTAACTCAGCCTCGTCGCACCAACTCCCTGCCACCTGGAAAAATTCGCTGCGATTTGGGGTCAGCAGCGTAGCTCCCGCGTAACGCGCGTAATCGTTCCCCTTGGGATCCACCAGCACCGGTTTCCCGGCGTTTTTCGCCATCTGTATCATCTGTGCAATGTGCGCCAATCCGCCTTTTCCGTAATCGGACAAAATCACGATATCGGCCAGCGGCAACTGAGTGCGATAATCCTCCAGCGCCGCATACAACACTTCATGGCTGGGCGGCGTTTCAAAATCGATGCGCAGCAACTGCTGATGGCGTGCGATGGCGCGCAACTTGATGATGGTGGAAATGCTGGCATCGCGGTGCAACAAGGCGGTCAGGTTGCTATGCTCACCGAGCAATTTTTCCAGACAGGCTCCCGCCTCGTCATCACCGACCACCGACAACAAGGTAGCCTGCGCGCCAAGCGCCGCAATATTGCGCGCTACGTTGGCAGCCCCGCCCGGGCGCTCATCCACCCGGTTGACCTTAAGCACGGGAACCGGCGCTTCGGGCGAGATGCGATTGACATCGCCAAACCAGTAGCGATCCAGCATCACATCGCCGACCACCAGCACCTTGGCATGATTAAATTCGGGCAAAACCATCATGCAATTCCCCGGATTCCCATGTTGATATCGATCAGTGCCTGCAACGGGTCAACTGCTTTGGTGATGGGGCGTCCGATCACCAGATAACTGGAACCGGCACGCAAAGCCGCTTCCGGCGTCATCACGCGAGATTGATCGTCCAGACTGGCCGCCGGCGGACGTATGCCCGGAGTAACCAGACAGAATTTACTGCCCAACTGCTTGCGCAAAATTTCAGTTTCCATCGCCGAACACACCACGCCATCCAGCCCGGATTCCTTCGCCATGGCAGCCAGTCGCAACACCATCTGCTCAGGCGTTGCGTTAATACCCAGATCTGCAATGTCTTCCTGATTCATGCTGGTGAGCAAGGTCACCGCGATCAACTTAGGGGGGGTCGCACAGTTGGAAACTGCTGCTTGTGCCGCTTCCAGCATCTTGCGACCACCCAGCGCATGCACATTGACCATCCAGACGCCGAGACTGGCCGCCGCCTTACAGGCTTGCGCGGTGGTGTTGGGAATATCGTAAAATTTTAAATCCAGAAAAATTTCAAAACCGCGTTTCATCAGTTGTTCCAGCAGACTGGGACCGGTTGCCGTGAACAACTCCTTGCCGACCTTCAGGCGGCATAATTCTGGAGATAAACGGTGCGCCAGCGCCAAAGCCGGCACCGCCCCCGGATAGTCCAGGGCTACAATAATTTTGGGATCACTCATAAAGGTTTACCACTTTCCTCGTCGCGTTTAGGCGCATAACTATCCCAGGCCTGACAGGCGGGACAATGCCAGTAAAATTTCCTTGCTTTAAAACCACAATGACCACAGTGATACATTGCGAGATTCCTTGTGCGCTTATGCACCAGATCTTTGACCAGTTCGACATCGGCGCGTCTATCCAGTGACACCTCCAGCAAGCGTGCTTCGAGCAATTTGTCCAGACCGAGCAGGGTCGGATTTCGCTCAAGCTCGCCGCGCACCAGCTGATAGGCCGATGCGGGGCCTTCATATTTTAAGATGCCGTCAAACACCACGTTCAGGGTATCGATAGCATGATATTTGATCAGATAATTGCGCAACAAGGCGATACCCTCCGCCTCGCGATCCAGCGCGCGATAAGCATTCAGCAAACGCTCGGCGACCAGCGGCAAATACTGCGCATCCTGAGTCTCCACACCCTGCCAGATAGCCATCGCCTGCTCTGTCTTGCCATTCGTGTGCTCCATGTCGCCCAGCATGATGCTGGCTCGCACGCTTTGAGGACAGTCAGCCAGTGCTTGCAGCAAATGCGCACGGGCACCTGTCAAATTGCCGGCAGCGATTTCCTCGCTAGCCAGTTCACAATAGAAAAAGGCAGCCTGTTTTGCATATGACTGACCCGACACAGCGCCTAGTTTTTGACTGATGGCTATCGCCTTGAGCCAGTCTCGTTCCTTCTGAAATAGTTCGAGCAGAAACTCTAAAGCCGGTTTGGCGTAGCTGGATTTCTCCAGTTCAGTAAACAAGCGCTCTGCCCTGTCCAGTATTCCGGCTTTGAGATAATCCTGAGCCAGTTCAAAGACGGCCTGTTGACGCTGATTATCATCCAGATCGGCCCTGTCCACCAGATTGTGGTGCATGCGCAGTGCCCGATCCACCTCGCCGCGCCGACGAAATAGACTGCCCAGCGCGAAGTGCAGTTCCACAGTTTGCGGGTCAATCTTGACCACTTCAATAAAAGCCTCAATGGCCTTGTCCTGCTGCTCATTGAGCAGAAAATTCAAACCCTGAAAATACGATTCCGGCACAGCCGTCGATTCAGAGAGTAAATCCTTGATATCCAAACGCGCAGCCCACCATCCCATGCCAAAAAAAAGCGGGAAAATGAGCAGCATCCAAGGTTCAAATTCAATCAATTACGATCACCAAAAAAACAATAAAATCAAATGGTTAAAAAATACAGACAAAACCCTCATCCGTATGCATTATCCTCAAAAGCGCTGTTGTCCACCTGTCTGCCGGCAGTCAGGTAGAACGTGCGAATTAACACCGATTAAACAAATAGTTGCGTATCAAAGCGGATTCGCCGTTTTGGTTACATAAGCTCATTTTGTAAATTATTGTTAATCTGCGCAATCAGCGGATTGAGCTGCCGTTTTTAAGATTATGCTGAGCAGCAGATTCCAGGTTAGGTTTTTTACATTCGGCAATTTCACGCTTTAATTGCGCGATTTCACGTCGCTGGCGAAACCAGATACCCAGTGTCGCCAAAATACCGAGGCCGGCACCCAAAGTAAAAAATACCAGCAACGCTATCACAAGCGAGGAATTCCACTCGTAACCAAAAAAATAATGCAATGTGACAGGCTGACCATTCTTCAGGGCGAAACCTAAAAGTACGATGAAGACAAACATCTGGAAAAGCCAACTAATGTAACGCATTTTGGTGCACCTTAAAAATCCTTTATTTGACCCTCACCTCAATCCTCTCCCGCATACGGTAGGGGAAGCAAACGAATCGCTACGCGAACTCTCCGCTGAGGATAGCATGATAAAAAAATGGCGGTGATATCTCATCACCGCCACTTTCTCTTCTACCTTAGCTATCAGGCTGCTTCGCTACCTACCCGCTCTCTAAGATCTTTACCTGCCTTAAAGTGTGGCACGTATTTGGCTGGCACTTTAACTTTGTCACCGGTCTTGGGATTGCGCCCTTGACGTGGCGGACGGTAATTCAGGCCAAAGCTGCCGAATCCGCGAATCTCCACACGTCCCCCACGCGACAGCGTGGAAGACAATGAGTCGAGAATCACCTTTACGGCAAGCTCTGCATCCTTAGCCAGCAATTGCGGGTGCAATTCGGCCAACCGGGCAATCAAATCAGAACGAGTCATGCATTTCTCCTGAGCTTATGCTTCAGACTTACCGCTAAGTTTAGCCTTCAACAACGCGCCCAGATTGGTTGTACCCGCACTGGTGCTGCTGTCAGCCGCCAATTTTTGCATAGCAGCGGAATCTTCAGCCTTGCTCAACGCCTTAACTGACAGATTGATACCGCGATTTTTGCGATCAACGTTGATGATCATAGCCTTAACGGAATCGCCTTCTTTCAGGTGTGCACGAATATCTTCTACGCGATCAACTGAGAACTCAGAAGACTTCAGATAGGCTTCTGCATCGCCTGGCAGTGTGATCACAGCGCCCTTAACATCAACAGATTTAACCACGCCGGTTACGATAGCGCCCTTTTCATTGGTAGCTGCAAAGCCGCCGAACGGGTCACCTTCCATTTGCTTGATGCCTAAAGAGATGCGCTCGCGCTCAACATCGATCGCCAACACAACGGCCTCAACTTCATCACCTTTCTTGAAGTTGCGCACCATTTCTTCGCCAGGCTGAGACCATGACAGGTCAGACAGATGTACCAGACCGTCGATGTCGCCATCCAGACCGATAAATACGCCAAAATCAGTAATAGACTTGATCTGACCGCGAACTTTATCACCCTTCTTATGGTTGATCGCGAAATCATCCCAAGGATTGGAGTGGCACTGTTTCATACCCAAAGAGATACGACGGCGTTGCTCATCGATTTCCAGAATCATGACTTCAACTTCATCACCTACCTGAACAACCTTGGACGGATGTACGTTCTTGTTAGTCCAGTCCATTTCGGAAACGTGTACCAGACCTTCGATTCCTTGTTCAATTTCAACGAATGAACCGTAGTCAGTCAGGTTAGTCACCTTACCGAACATGCGTGTACCTTGTGGGTAACGACGTGCCAGACCATTCCAGGGATCATCGCCCATTTGCTTGATCCCTAAAGAAACGCGATTCTTTTCCTGATCGAATTTCAGGATCTTCGCTTCGATTTCATCGCCAACCGTCAATATTTCTGAAGGATGCTTAACACGACGCCATGCCAGATCGGTGATGTGCAACAGGCCATCGATACCGCCCAGATCAACGAATGCGCCGTAGTCCGTGATATTCTTAACCACGCCCTTGACGATTGCGCCTTCTTTCAGATTTTCCATGACGGATTCACGGTCAGCGCCCATCGTTTCTTCCAGTACAGCGCGGCGGGAAACAACCACGTTGTTACGGCGACGATCCAGCTTGATAACCTTGAATTCCATGGTCTTGTTTTCGTACGGCGTGGTGTCCTTGACTGGACGAATGTCCACCAAAGAACCCGGCAAGAATGCGCGAATACCGTTAACCATGGCAGTCAGACCGCCCTTAACCTTACCGCTGACAAAACCTTCAACGATCTTGCCTTCTT
>Ga0208863_1001225_pt1 | contig 17203 bp, 11 predicted proteins | sample RifOxyD3_FD_184040 | JGI IMG/M metagenome (GOLD analysis project Ga0208863, IMG submission 184040) | Soil microbial communities from Rifle, Colorado - Rifle Oxygen_injection D3 (SPAdes) | ecosystem: Environmental > Terrestrial > Deep subsurface > Rock core/Sediment | place: Rifle, Colorado...
GAGGCGGCATCCCATAGCCGAATCGAATTGTCATCTGACCCAGAGGCAAGGCTTTTGCCGTCTGGAGAAAAGTCAACTGACAAAACCCTAGTTGCATGGCCTTGCAAGGTGTTGAGCAGGCATCCAGAGGCGGCATCCCATAGCCGAATCGAATTGTCATCTGACCCAGAGGCAAGGCTTTTGCCGTCTGGAGAAAAGTCAACTGACAAAACCCTAGTTGCATGGCCTTGCAAGGTATTGAGCAGGCATCCAGAGGCGGCATCCCATAGCTTGATCGACTTGTCATCTGACCCAGAGGCAAGGTTTTTGCTGTCAGGCGAAAAAACAACTGACCTAACCCAATTTACATGGCCTTGCAAGGTATTGAGCAGGCGTCCAGAGGCGGCATCCCAAAGCCGGATCGAATTGTCAGATGACCCGGAGGCTATGGTTTTGCCGTCCGGAGAAAAGGCAACTGACCAAACCCTATCTTCATGGCCGGTATACGATTGCACCCGGCCTTTATGGTCAAGAATGGAATCACGAATTACCAAGTTTTTAGGAAAGGCGGGAGGGCGGACACCTTGTAGGTCGCAGCCGCCGAAGACAGTGTCTTGCAGGCGGGCGCCATCAAAATTAGCCTCGGTAAATTTACAACGGGCCAGGGCGGCATTCAGGAAATCGGCCCCGGCCAGATTGACCTGTTCGAGATTGCAGCGGATTAACTCGGCGCCCCGTAGATCGCTTGCCGCAAGAACCGCGCCGCGCGCCTCGACATACTGCCAGCGGCTGCCGATCAGAATAGTGTTTGGCATTCGAGCATTTATTAAGCAGGTCCGGCGCAATTCGGCATGGGAGAGATCTGCACCACTCAGGTTAGCGCCGGCAAGGTTCGCGCCGTTCAGCTTGGCCCTTTCAAGATTGGCATCGGCAAGATCGGCCTGCCGGAGATCGGCCTTGCCCAGATCCGCTTTGCTCAGGCAAACCCCAACGGCATGCAGTTGCTCAATAACGACATCCCGTATAACCGCCTGTTGCAGGTCGGCCTGCTCGCAATACAGTTTTCGGAAGCGACAGGCGCTCAAATCCAGGCCACTGAGCTTGCCGGTTTCGAGGTGTACCTCTTTCGGTTCCGGCGGATCGGGCCGGCCGGCCTGCTGCCAGCGAACCAGAATCCGGAAGGCATTCTCACTGATCCCTGGTTGATATGGTCCCGCAAGCGTCTGGCTGATGACCGTGGCCACCCTGGCCCGATCTGCGACAAACTCCGGGACACCAAGCAGATCCAGAAAAAAATCCGCTACTTCCCGGCTCAGGGCAGGCAGATTAAGAATCGCCGGGCCTCTGGCGATGATCTCCGCCAGCAGATAGCGGGCCAGGAAAAACTCGCCAAACGAACGATGCGCAAAGGAAAAATTCCCCTCTTCGTCCCGCACCAGGAACATGGCGGTCCGCACATCGGCCTCGCTGCGGTCGGCATCATCATGGTTGCCGCTGATCCAGCCGATCTCCATGAGAAAGGAGCGCACCTCTCCGGTTACCCAGCGGCCCAGCTTCTTGTGATGGATCTGGGTCAAGCCTTGACGCCAGAGATCATGAGCCAGCATGCCCATGATGGTCGGCTTTTCCTGAGGCGGGATAAAATGCTTACCGGTATCTCGGGCAATCCATTCATCCACCAGTTGTTCATATAAGGTGCCGGCGCCAATAATCTCGCCGGCCTGGCTCCGCTTGGCCAGGGCCTCAAGCCGAGGGGCGATGAGGGACAAGAGGAATGGCCGGGTGCCCAGTTCCAGCAGATTGTAGATCCGGCCCATGGCCTCAATAGTGGCACCAACCTTCTCCTTGCCCACCACCTTGGCCAGATATGCCCTGATCCGCGGCTCGTCAAAGGGGCGGACATATCCCAACAGAAAATCTTCTACAGTTACGCCGTCTTGCGAAGAACCGCCACCGCCACCGCGCATCCGGCGCTCCTCGTCTTGGCGATTCAAGAAATAATGAGTACGACAAGCCAGGATGGTGCGGGCTTGCGATGGCGATTTTTGGTTTATGCTGCGCAGGGTTTGGATAAACTGCTCGGCCTCGACGGTGGTCAAATGAGCCACCTTTTCGTCGATGCCATCCAGGATAAACAAGAGACGGCCGGCCCGAGCCGCCTGCAAGGCCAGACCGGCGTCCAGATCGAGTTCCTGGCGCTTGAAGACCTCGGTCAACATCTCCTGCAGTGTCGGAATGGAGACGACCTTGTCATTCATGTCCCGCACCATTGGCACCAGGCGCAGGTCAACATACACCGGCACCGGCAGTTCCGGATTCTGTTCCCGCTTCTCCAGAAGATCACGGGTAAACATTCGGCATAAATAGGTTTTTCCAATACCCAGATCTCCCAACAACACGACATATGGCATTTTTTCCTTTTGCAGCCAGTGCCAGAGAAAAGCCCTACCCTCCAAAACATCGGTCGTACTCTTGACCTCGGACGGCACCCAGACATGATCAGGATATAAACAAGTCCGATCATCGACGAGAAAATCCCTGGCATGCTCGGCCGTATTTCTCAGGGCGCGCATGCTCATAAAAAACTTATCCGGAGTCATGAGTATGAAGGTGGCCCCGCGACCGGCCCGCTCCATGCTATGAAGTCGTTCGTAACGCCAATCATCCGGCTGGACGAGTACGGCATAGGGTTTCTGCTGTTCAAGAGCCTGCATGAGCTCGACAATGATTTTTACCTGCTGGTCCCATTGGGCAACGGGAGGTTGTAGTTCGAGATGCAACCGGATGTAGCGTTGCTTGTGATCCGCTGCTAATTCAAACATCTGACCGATCGGCAGCTCCTCCAACAGACAGCAGCCGGGCAACAGACCGGCCACGCACTTTGCCGTGTCTCTTGCGGCACTCCTCTCTGCCGGCTGCAGGGTATAGCCATGCCCGCATTTTTCCTTTGCTAAATCCACCAGAGGATCTTTCCAGTATCCCGTAGGTTTAATCCCCCAACCCTGAACCAACAAGGGTACATCCCTGACCTTCCAGTGACGACGGAGCATCTGCAGGTCGGTATCCGGTTGTACCCCTTCCAACACAAAACCGAGCATGTCTTTACGCTTCTGGGTCCTCTTTTTGATTGCGGTCATGACCTTTTTTGGGTCACCTCGATTTTCCGCAATAATCGCCTGGGTTTCCGCCCGGTCCGACTTCTCCAGAACAATATAGTTGTTCAACAAGGTTACGACATCTTCGTCGACCCCCTTGGAGTCATCCAGGGCCAGTCGCACTTCAAAGGTAGCCTTGAGGGTTTTAATTTGCGCCACGTCGTTGGGCATGGTGCTTTCATGTACTTCCAGAATGGTCTGGCCCAGTTCAAATTTTTTGAAGAGTCTGGCTAAGGCATTGCCCTTGTCCAATTGTAACAGGGCAGACGAGAGATTCACGGTGAAAAACAGTATGTTAAGAGCCTGGGCATCAGCTTTATATCCACTAGCCATAGTGGACCGATATTGCCTGATCGTACAGAGGGCAACTATCATGAGCGCCATATCCAGAACAGCGGTCGCGACTCGGGGTTTTTCAGGTTCGGCCGGATCAGCGGCCCAGGAGAGGAGCTTGCCGTAACGAGCCCCGTCCGGACCCAAGGCCAGAAGTTCAAAACCAACAGTTGCCGGTTCGGGAAGACCGCCGTCTACCCGTAGGAACGGCTCGAAACAGACTGCCAGGTTAGCTAGAATGGCACGGTCATCGCCAGAAATGGCCTGCCATTCCTGGGGCAGCAACTCCTGCATAAGGCTGGCGACCTCACCGGGAAAACGGGCGGCCTTTACCCAATTTTCTGCCGCCAGGCCTTTCTGGCTTGCGAGTTTTTCATTATCCACTACCAGGGTCGTGATATAGTTGTCGGCGGCGTAGGGGCCCTTTTTATTGTCCCCGCCCATGGCAATTCCCGACTGACTGGCCGCCTGTTTGACTGTGTTTTCAATGGCCTCGGCTTTGGGATCGGACACGACAAAACAGGCCATTTTCCGGGACGCCGGCACCTTGTCTTGGTCAACTTGCAACTCAATCCCGAACAATTTGGCCTTTTCGTTAAATCGACCACGAAAAGTCCGAAAATTCGCCTGGGCCTTCTTCTCTTCCTTCTCCATCTCAGGATAGAGCGCCTTAGCAAGTTCCGGCAAAGCCACTAGATCACGTGTGTCGAAAAGCTTTTGCAAGACCTGAATCTGTCCGAAAAAATGACCGGCCTCGGCGATTGCCTGCAACCTCTCGCGAACTTCCATCGCTGTTAGAACTCTTCTGCTGCTCATGGCTCAGACCTCCTGAATGTTTTGCATAACAACATATGATAATTATTTTAATACTATGTTATGCGTAACAATATTGCAAGAATATTTACGACTGTTCCACAGGTGATTTTTTAAATAAAGTTTTCTTATGGGGTTCGTTTTTTCATAACCCATCCCGGCCTCCCCTTACCTTAAGGGGAGGAGAAAAGATAGCAACAGGCGCCGTGTTTCTCCCACTCTTAAGGTAAGAGAGGGGCCGGGGGGAGTTGTGATTGGCAAGCGATGAATAGCTCCGAATAGTTATGACTATTCAGAATGAGCACCAAAAATTGTTAAAAATTACACCTGATGAGCGAGCCGTTGGCCAGCCAAGCCGGATTGAACATCTCACCACCATGTTTCAAGATGGGCACTATCACTTCTATTATCCTGTCTTCATCGAACCACTCTCATCAATAAATGCTCTTTCGTCCAGACGAGCCAGGGCCAGAGGCAGAGGATAGATCGGAACGCCATCGATAGTTTGTGGTTGCCAAACTCGCCCCCACACCACACCATTCTGATATTTTTTTAATTGTTTCAAGTCCTTGGGTCGTAACTGCCCGGTCCATTTAACTTCAACGGGAAAGAAACGCTTTTCGCTGACCACGGCAACGTCAATTTCACCCTCCGCCTTGATATAAAACGTTGGAAAATAACGCTGGAAGTGGGTGGCGACGCAGGCCTCGACCAATCGCCCGCTGCTTTCCGGATTCTCAACAACCGGCTGAATTTGTTCCTGGAAAGGATCCCGGCAAGGTGAGAGCCAGAGCCGCACCGCATGAAAGATAAAAGGATCGACAAACATGACCTTCTTCGGCTTTTTCGGGGCTGCGACAAGTTTATCTTCCAAAATGGCCGGCTGGATGAAAACAGCATCCATGGTCGTTAATAATTCGATGTAATCGGCCACGGTTTTCGGATGATCAATGGAGAGGTCCTGAGCCAGGGAGTTCCAGGAGATCTGGCTGCCGTAACGTTTGACAATCGCCCCGAGAATCTCCCGCAGGTATTGCTCCCGCTTTCCCCTTTTGAGCACGTCGCCCCTTATCCACTCGTGATAGGTTGCCAGGGTGGCCGGCCGAATCGTGTTGTACTTTGCCAGATCATTGATTGCCGTAAGATATCCGCCGTGAATGAGATAGCGATTAAACTCGGCGAAAAGCTCCTGCATGGTTTGGGGAGAGACCAGACCGACAGGCTCCAGAAGGGCTGCGAGTTCCGGAACGCTCTTTTTTAAGACCAGCGTCTCGCGGAAACTTAAAGGGGCAAGATGAAAATCCGCCTGGTCAGCGCCACCCCGACGGCCGGGAAACCGCATCCGGGCCTCTTGAATAAACGAAAGGTCAGAGCCGGTGAGAACCAATACCGTATTCTGCAATATTCCGGCATCAGCAAGGTACTTCACGGCGCGATCCCATTCCCGGATATAACTCACCTCATCGACGATGATATAATGAAGAGGACCGCTCATCTCCTGAATCTCATCGCTCAACAGCCGAATGAGGGCATGGTGGTCATCAATCAATTCGCCGGAAAAAAAGGCGATTTCTGCCGGCTCAACGCCCGTTGTCATGAGTCGCGCCATGTACTGCTTAAGCAGGGTGGTCTTGCCGACCTGCCGTCCACCCCCAAGTGTATAGATGCCAGGCTCCTTGCTGGGAAGCCGGTCGAGCAGCGCCGGGATATGGACGAAGGGCAGAGCGGCGAGCGACCGCAATTGGGGATCGCGATCAGTAAAAGCTGCCACGCCCCCATCAAGGTGAGAGTTGTGATGTAAAAATTGGGGATTCATCATGCTGATTATAGCAATTGCATAAATTTAGTCAATGCTCATTGACTAAATTTAAACATTTAAAGATAGCGTCGAGATATTAATTTGATATATCAGGATAAATGACTTGAAATACAGGTAGTACCCAAACTAATATCTCCATTTTCTGTTAACCAAATTCAGGGCATACTTCCTAGAAAGCCCTATAGCACCCACTGATATTCCCAGACTCAGTCAGTTGCTCACCGGTTAATTTCCCTTGACGCTAGATATTCATTCACGATATATATACTAGTATATATTCATGGGAGGATAGAATGTCGATCAAATACGCCATCCTGGCGATCCTGGCAGAACGGGATATGCATGGGTATGAACTGAAAAGCAACTTCGACGATAAGGTCGGGGAGTTCTGGAGTCTCAATTTCGGCCAGATCTACTCCACCCTCGACCGGATGGAGAAGGAGGAGCTGGTTACCCACGGCCGGGAGACCCAGGAGCGCCGACCGGACCGCAAGATTTTCAGCATCACCGCGCAAGGCCGGCAGGAGTTAAATGAGTGGCTGACCACGCCGGTCAACAAGGTGCGGGCTTTGCGCGACGAGTTCTTTATCAAGCTCGTTTTCATGGATAAAAGAGATCCAGGCCCTTTGCTCGACCTGATTACCAAGCAAAAGGCCCTCTATCTCAAGCAGATGAGCAAGCTCACCCAGCAGAAGATGGCGCTCAAGAAGGGAGCTGACAATCCCGACGCCCTGACTAGCGAGCTGCTCATTGATGCCGGCCTTTTTCATACTGAAGCCGATATTAAGTGGCTTACGCTGTGCGAAGCAAAGATACGGGCGGCAGGAAATCAGCCCGAAAAAAAATAGCCCGAGGAAAAATCATGATCGAACTAAAAAAAGCCGGCAGAATGTACAGACAGGGCAACCGGGAGGTCTACGCCCTACGGGATGTCTCTCTCTTGATCAAGAGTGGCGAGTTTTTAAGCATCATGGGACCGAGCGGCTCGGGTAAGAGCACGCTTTTGAACCTGATGGGCGGACTCGACCAGCCGAGTTCGGGCGAGGTGTTCATGGACGGCAAACCCCTGCACGGGATATCCGACTACGAACTCACCTTGATCAGGCGGCGACGGGTCGGCTTTATCTTCCAGTTCTTTAACCTCCTGCCGCTGCTCACCGCCGAGGAGAACGTCGGGCTCCCCCTATTGCTCGACGGCCTGCCCTTTACTGAGGTTCAGCCCAAGGCCGCGGCCCTGCTCCGTCAGGTCGGTCTGGGAGAACGGCGGGAGCATCGCCCCGAGCAGCTCTCAGGCGGCGAGATGCAGCGGGTGGCGATTGCCCGGGCTCTGATCACCGAGCCGGCCGTCATCCTGGCCGACGAACCGACCGGCAACCTTGATTCCCACACCAGCGAGGAGATCTTTCTTCTGCTCCGGAATTTGAACGAACAGGGTCAAACCATTGTCATGGTGACCCACGACTCCAAGGCCGCGGCCTACGGCTCACGGGTTATGACCCTAAAAGACGGAGCGATTGCCGAAGATATGATGATTGCGGAGCCCGCCTCATGAAGCTCCTGAACCTGCTCCGCCATATCAGCCTCAAGCACATCAGACTGCAGAAGGCCCAGCTCGCCATGGCCATTGCCGGCATCTGCCTGGGGGTGGCGGCCATGGTGGCGATTGATCTTGTCAACATCAGCGTCCTCAAATCCTTCGAAGACTCGATCAACCACGCCACCGGCCGGGCCAGCCTGCAGATCACCGGCGCCGAATCCGGCTTTCCCGAAGAGATGCTCGACCGGATCCAGAACCTGCCAGGTATCGAGTATGCCGTGCCCGTGATCGAAACCAACGCCAGCCTTGCCGGCGGCCAGGAGCGGTCGATCATGATCCTGGGCGTCGACGTCCTCCAGGACCATCAGATTCGCGATTACAGCCTCACCGACGAATCGGCGGATATCCCCGATCCTCTGATGTTCCTGGCCAAGCGCGATTCCCTTCTGCTCACCCGGGCCATGGCTGAACAAGAGGGGATAAAGATCGATCAGGAGATCAAAATCCAGACCGTTGCCGGACTCAAAACCTTCAAGGTCCGCGGCCTGCTCAACCCCGAGGGCCCGGCTAAGGTGGCAGGTGGCGATATCGCGGTCATGGATGTCTACGCGGCCCAGATGGCCTTCGGCAAGGTCGGTCGTCTTGACCGGATCGACGTGAGCCTGCTGGCCGGCGAGAACCTTGATGCCATGAAGGAGCGAATCACCTTGGCCCTGCCGGCCGGCTACGACGTCGACACCCCGGCCGGCCGCACCAGGCAGGTCGAGATCCTGCTCGGGCGCTTTCGCAACAGCATGGGGCTGATCAGCTTCATGGCCCTGTTCGTCGGCATGTACCTGATCTACAACACGGTTTCCATCTCGATTGTCCAGCGTCGCCGGGAGATCGGCATCCTGCGCGCTCTGGGCGCCGGACGGCTGCAGATCGCCGGTCTGTTTCTAACCGAGACCCTGGCAGCCTCGGCCATTGCCGCGCTGCTGGGCATCGGCCTGGGTCTGCTCTTTGCCAAGGCCAGCATCGGCCTGGTGGCGCAAAGCGTTACCGATATGTACGTCAAGGCCTCGGTCAGCGAGCTGGCCTTTGCCTGGCCGGCCGTGCTGAAAAACGCCGGGATCGGCATGCTGGCGAGTCTGGTGGCAGCCGCACTTCCGGCAATCGCCGGGGCCCGAATCACCCCGGTATCAGCCATCCGCGCCCACTCCTATACGCCGGACGGCTTTCTGCTGAGCAACCGAATCCGGATCGCTGCCATCGGCTGCATACTAATTTCCATCCTGTGCCTGGTTCTCTTTGAGAGTGCTGCTCCCGGCTCCCACCTGAGAAGCCTTGGCCTGGTATTTACCGCAGTCATCTCTCTGCTGGCCGGCGTATCTCTGGCCGTACCTATCCTTTTGAAGTGGTTTATCCCCTTGCTGCACAACCTTCTGGCCGTCTGTTTCGGAGCCCAAGGCCGGCTTGCCGGGCTCAATCTCCAAAAAAACGTCACCCGTAACGGGGTGGCAGTGGCTGCCATTTTGTGCAGTATCGCTCTCTTTGTCAGCTCAGCTAACTCGGTCAACAGCCTGCGCACCTCGCTCTTCGAGTGGTTCGACTCGATCATCCGCGCCGATATCCTGGTAAGTTCCGGTCACCCCCTGGCCGCCGGCGGCGCCCCGACCATCCCGATGCCTGGCGAGATGCTCGGAGAGATCGCAAAACTTCCAGGCGTCAGCTCGGTCGAGCCGTTCCGCAAAGGTCGGGTGAGTTATAACGGCCGCAAGGTCCTGCTGGAGATCTTCGACGTCGCCCTGCGCATGGAGTACTGCCCGGCCATGATTGCCACCGGAAAACGCGAGGACATGGCAAGTCTGTTGCCCGGCCAGGATAATGTGGTGGTCAACGAGGCCATGGCGGTAAAGGACCGGATCAAGCCGGGCGATACGATTGTCCTGCCCACCCCCAACGGGCCGGTACGTTTCGGCGTGGCCGCAATAATTGTCAGCTTCACCTCGGACTCGGGGGTGGTCTGGATGGATGTCAACACCTACCGCCGGCACTGGCGGGACGATCTCGTTGACACCTTTGAGGTGCTGGTCAAACCGGATGCCGAGATCAAGACGGTACGCCAGGCAATTCTCGACCGCTTTGGTCAAGAGCGCAAGCTCTTTGCCCTGCCGGCCGCCGAGTTCAAAGTCGAAGTACGGAAAATCCTCGACCGCTCCTTTGTCATGACCAACGCCGTCAACATCCTCACCCTGGTCATTGCCGGTCTCGGTATTATTGTGACACTGCTGGCTTCGGTGCTCGAACGAACCCGCGAGATCGGTATCCTCCGCGGGATCGGTATGACCAGAAGCCAGGTCTCCGGGGTAGTGATCATCGAATCGGCCCTGATTGGCGCAATTGGAGGAGTCCTGGGTGCGGCAACAGGAATACTGATCGGCTGGATAGAGGTGGAAGGCATCTTCCGTCTCGATTTCGGCGCCAGCATCGGCTATCACGTCCACTATCCGGCTATTGGTCTGGCCCTGCTCCTCGCCATCGGCCTCTCGACCCTGGCCGGTCTTTATCCGGCCCGGCGGGCGGCAGGCACCAACATCGTGGAGGCGTTGAGTTATGAATAAAATTTTGGTTTTTGATTTTAGATTGCTGATTTTAGCAATGTCCATGGCAACCATTTTGTTTGCAAGCGCTCCGGCCCATGCCATGAGCGGCAGGCAGGTGTATGAAAAGGTCCATGAGGTGCGAATCAAATCTCTGAATCGACAGACGGAATTCGCCATGACCCTCTTTGACAAGGGCGGCGGCACCCGCAGTCGGGCTGCAGTCGAGTACTGCCGGAAGACCGGGCCGGAGGCCTATAAAGTGCTTGTAGTTTTCAAGACCCCGCCGGATCTTAAGGATGTCGGCTTTCTAGTCCATGCCCGGACCTTCACCGACCGGGATCTGTGGGCCTATTTCCCGGAGTTCAAACGCATTCGCCGAATCCCCACGAACTCGCAGGACGACTCCTTCTTCGGCTCCGATTTCTCCTATGACGATTTCGGCGGCCCGCCCAACTTGGACGAATACTCTTTCACGATCCTGCGGGAAGAGGTTCAGGACGGCAGGCCGTGCTATGTGGTCGAGGTGACCCCCAAAGTCCGCCGTAAGTGGAACCGGTACGTGGCCTGGGTGGCCAAGGATCTCTTTATCCATCTCAAGATCGAATATTTCAAAGACCAGGAACCCTACCGGGCCGGGACTTTCACCGATGTCCGGATCGTCGACGATATCCCGACCCCGTTCAAGATGCGGATGGAAAACGTTAAAACCGGGCACAAAACCGAACTGACTATCGAGAGCCTCCGATACCATACCAGCTTCCCGGACGAGCTCTTCACCCAACGGTCGCTCGAACGGGCCGGGAAATAAAAAAGGCGGTCTTGCCGAGTGAACTACTCTCAATCAAAATCACCTTTCGGCATTATCCTCGTTCTCGCTCTTCTAAGCGGTGCAATGGCTCTTCCCGTCCAGGCCGCAGATAGCGTTGCCATAGCCGGTCGGCTGAAACTCTCTGGAGAATACGGCCTTGATCGCCAAAGCGTCGAGGATGGCCCGAGCCTGAGTGCCAGGCTGATGCTCGACGGGCGGCAGGCCGCCTGGCAGATCCATACCTGGGTCGAAGGAGGCTGGGACGGGACGGTCGACGAGCAGCAGCAGGATCAGACAACTATCAAACGCTTCGATAAGGTCTATCAGGCCAACACCCCTTATCTGGATTTCAAGGAATTTTATGTGGATCAGGAGCTTACCGGCATCGACTGCCGAATCGGGGTCCAGCGTTTTGCCTGGGGCCGACTTGATGAATATCCGATCAACGATCTTTTTAACCCCTGGGACTACCGGCAGTTCATCGTAAAACCCATGGAAGAGAGAAAAATCGGCGTTCCGGCAGTGGCGATCGGCACAAGCCGGCAAGACTGGACATATCAACTGGTCTGGGTACCGTGGTTCGTGCCCTACCGCCTCCCCGAACCCGGCAACCGCTGGTCAATGACGCCGACGATTACGGCCGGCCCGGATTCAAGGGCCATGGAAGTCCAACCTCGAGAACCTGATCTGCCGACTCGAACGGTGGAGAACAGCTCCATCGGCTTCCGTATTCAACAGCTCGGTGAAATCGAGTGGGCGTTTAATCTCTTTCACGGCTTTGATCCGCGTCCGGTCTTCAAAACCACGGCCCTGACCGTTGCCGAGTCCCGGACAGGATTGGTCATCGACCCCGGTTATGTTCCATCCTTCCAGAGGATTACCGCAGTGGGCCTTGATGCGGCCACAGTACTTGGCAGTTTCAGCCTGCGGACCGAGGCGGCCTATACCATCAACCGGGCCTTTAATGTTCGCCAGGAATTCTGGGGTTACCCGGCAGTGCCGGCGCTTGGGACAACCTCATTGAACTCAATCGTGATCGAAAGCGCCACGCTCGACTACGGAATCGCCGCCGACTACCAGCCACTCGAGGATATCCTGCTCACCATACAGGCCCAACAGACCCTGATTCTTGACCGGCCGGACAGCTTGTTTGAACGCGCCATTGAAACCCTGCTCTGGGCCAATCTCAAAACCGACTGGCTGAACCAGAAGATCGAAACCAGCCTCAATCTCGCTTATAACCCCGAGCATGGCGCGAACATGACGAAGGCCGGCATCTCCTACGTGTTCACCGACTCCTGGAAGGCCGACATCAACGCACTCCTCCTGCACGGCCCGCCGCAGTCAATCTTCGGCAGATACGCAATGAACGACCAGATCGGCTTGGAAGTAATTTACCAGTGGTGACTTTCTAGTGTTGTTATAGATCTCATTGATAGGAAACAACGACCATGCCCCCTTCGACTTCTGCAATATCATTGTATTGTATTTGACCGGCCAAGCCCTTTGTATTACAATGCAATCAAATGTATTTTATGGAGGAACTATATGCTTAAGGCATCCAGCTTAACGGTACGGGTAAAACCAGACACCCGAAACCGGCTTGACAATCTGGCCCGGATCACCCGCCGTTCAAAATCTTACGTTATTGAAGAAGCCCTGGAACAGTATCTTGATGTTAACGAATGGCAGATCAAGGGCATCAAAGAGGCAATGACTGAAGCGGACAAACCGGATGCTGTTTTTGTAGACCATGATGAGGTGCTTGCCAAGTGGGAGGCCAAGGTTGCGCGTTAAATGGTTGAGACAAGCGCTTCTCGATCTTGATGAGGCTCATACATATTTCGCCCAGGATGACCACTCTGCCGCCGCTGAGATCGTTGTGACAATCATCAAGACAGTTTCACTGCTTAAAGATCAGCCGGGAATTGGGCGTGCCGGCCGTGTTCCCGGCACAAAAGAGCTTGTTATTCCGAATACACCCTATATTGTACCATATCGTGTACAAAACACCGTTGTGCAGATATTGCGTGTTTATCATACCTCGCGCCGCTGGCCGGATCGGTTGTAATGCTTGCATTCAAAGATCTCTTCAAAAATCACCGACCACGCCTCGGAGGACTTGAGATCCTCAAGTATATCGGGCCCGGCTTTCTGGTAACCGTCGGCTTTATCGATCCGGGCAACTGGGCGGCCAATGTCGCGGCCGGCGCCGAGTTCGGCTATTGCCTCCTCTGGATGGTTACCCTGTCAACCATCATGCTCATAGTCCTCCAGCATAATGCCGCCCACTTAGGGATTGCCACCGGGCTCTGCCTCTCTGAGGCCTCGACCAAATTCTTGCACCCCTGGGTCAGCCGAATCATGCTCGCGACCGCCATGCTCGCCACCATGGCCACGGCTCTGGCCGAGATCCTGGGAGCTGCTATCGGCCTCGCCATGCTCAGCGGGCTACCGATCCCCATTGGCGCCCTGCTTACCGCGCTCTGTGTCGGCTTCATGCTCTTTACCAACAGCTATCGGAAAATTGAGAAATGGATCATCGCCTTTGTCTCACTCATCGGCCTGGCTTTTCTGGTCGAACTGAGCCTGATGCAGATCGACTGGCCGCTCGCCCTCAAAAGCTGGGTTATCCCGACGCTGCCCGCCGGCTCTATCCCGATCATGATGAGCGTGCTCGGCGCCGTAGTCATGCCTCATAACATCTTTCTCCACTCCGAAATAATCCAAAGCCGGCAATGGAACCTGGAAAGCGACACTATCATAAACAAGCAACTCAAATACGAATTTTATGACACCTTCCTGGCTATGATTATAGGCTGGGCGATCAACAGCGCCATGATCCTGGTGGCGGCGGCCAGCTTTCATAGCCAGGCAATTGCCGTAACCGATCTTGCCCAGGCCCAGACCATGCTCGTCCCACTGCTCGGCAAGGCAGCGGCTATGATCTTTGCCATCGCCCTCCTGCTGGCCGGGTTTTCCTCTTCGATCACGGCCTGCATGGCCGGCGCCAGCATCTTCGCCGGCATATTCATGGAACCTTATGACATGCAGGATATCCATTCAAAGATCGGCGGACTGATTACCCTGATCGGCGGTCTGCTCCTGATCCTCCTACTCACCGATCCGTTTTCCGGACTTATCTGGAGCCAGATTGCCTTAAGCATCCAGCTGCCCTGGACAGTATTCGCCCTGATCGCTCTGACCTCATCACCAAAGGTCATGGGGAAATTCGTCAATCCACTCAGTCACAGCCGCTCTCTCTGGGCCGTAGCCATAATCGTGACAGCACTTAACCTGCTGTTGTTGAGGCAAATTATCCGGTAATTATCACAGGCACTATGACTAACAAGATGCTGTTGCATCACTACCCTTTGCAGGGTATATTACCCTTTACTTAAGAAAAGCCCTTACACCTAAGCCGAAACAGGTCATGAACAGCGAACCGCCCTCTCCCCCATTCCCGAACTGTAACCAGTGCCGGCATTTCTTTATCACTTATGAACCGAAGCATCCTTATGGTTGCAGGGCCATGGGCTTTAAGGCACCAAAGATTCCGGCCGAGGTGGTACTGATCAATTCCGGAATGCCCTGCCTGCGGTTTGCGGCCAAACTTCCAAAAAAAGAGGGGTAAAAACTCGACTGCAAAAAAATTGAGAATGGAGGTTATTTCTTTTCGGCAGGGGCTGGGGGAGATGTCGGGGTGTTCAGAACCAGGATGCTGATCCGCCGGTTGCCCGGGTTGTTTAAATCGGCTGGGAAAAGCGGCCGGGTGTCGGCAAAACCACTGACCCGACTCAGACGGTTGAGATTCAGTCCATCCCGGCTCAGTTCCCGGCGGGCGGCAGAGGCCCGATCAATGGAAAGCTCCCAGTTGTTATACTCTCCTTCGCGGTATACACGGGCATCGGTATGCCCCTCGAGAATAATCTTGGCCGACAGGGTCTTCAAGGTGGTATTGATCACCTTGATGATCTCACGCGCCTTGGGAGTCATGGCCGCGCTGCCCACCGGAAACATATCGCTCTTCCCTTCCTTATCGACCATCTGAATCCGCACCCCTTCCTCGACCACCTCGACCATAACCTGGTCCTTGAAATCGCCCAGCTTCTCCTCGACATCCTTACTGATTTTGTCGGCAAGACTCTCGTCGGACATCACTTTAAGCTCATCGCCGTCACTTTTACTGACCTTGAGCTGCAGCTGCTGATCAAAGGTTGAAGCCGGGTCGGAGATATCCGGGCCGTTAGAATCATCACCCTTGGAGGTTGATGATACCGGCGACCCACCTGATTCGAACATATTATAGGAGGTGAAATAACGCGAAAGCTGAGCTTTTTTGGCAGGCGAAGAGAGAGTTAACAGCCAGAGCAACAGAAAAAATGCCATCATGGCGGTTACCAGGTCGGCATAGGCCACCTTCCAACTGCCGTGTGACCCGCCATGATCATCATGGGCCTTCTTCCGACGACGGATCATTTCTTTCGAACATTCCTGTTTTTAAGTTCACTTTCCATCTCTTCAAATCCGGGCCGCATCTCGGCGGGGATCTCCTTGCGGGCGAGTTCCATGATGAAAGTTGGATTCTGATCCATGTGCAGGACAACCGTTCTGACGATATTGAAGAGGATCTCTCTTTTCTTCTCAAGGTGTTCAAGACTGGCCGACATTGGCGCTAAAAAGCCGTAACAGGAAAAAACACCCATAAAGGTACCGACCAGAGCAATACCGATATAATGGCCAAGCACCTCGGGCGGCTCAGCGATCTTGCCCATGGTAATGACAACGCCGAGAACGCAGGCGACGATACCAAGTCCGGGCAGAGCATCGGCGACCTTAGCAATATTCTGCGCCGGCATATGGGCCTCGGCCTTATTGGAGTCAAGCTCAATGTCCATCATTTCGGCTATCTGTTCAATCGGCAGTCCCATAACCAGGATGCGCAGATTATCCCGAAGAAAGTTAAGCAGCAATTTGTCGGCGAGGATATCCGGATGGGCGCTGAAGATCGGGCTCTTCTCAACATTCTCTATCTCACTTTCAAGCGAGATAATCCCCTCTTTCCTGGCCTTGATGAGCAGCTCATAGAGGAGCATAAGCAGGTCCATATATTTGGCCTTGCCCGTCTCCTTATAGAACAGGACATGCCGCATCCCCCGCATAGTCAGGGTAAGGACATTGCCCGGCGATTGAATAATAAAGGCCCCTGTAGCCGCGCCGAAAATAATCATCATCTCAACAGGCTGAATCAGGATGTGAAAGTTGCCTTTTTCAATCGCATAACCGCCGAAGACTGTTACTATAACAACCAGCACTCCGATTATGGTATTCATACGTTATATGGTACTCGCGCGCAGGGTAGCAAAGGAAAGGCCCCCTCCATTTAGATTAGAGGCTTGATAAAGACCGGTTATGGTGGGCGGAGCGGGATTCGAACCCACGACCTTTGGCTTCGGAGGCCAACACTCTATCCAACTGAGCTACCCGCCCACATAACAACTTAGCCAATAAAAACCGCTGGTATTCACGTACTTTTCCAACAACAACGGTACTTTTCAATACCATGTCTCCACGTTTTCGTAAAGTTATTTTATGGTAAAGCCTGTTCATCGCCAAGATTGCCACGGCCTGCCTCTCTGCCTTTTGGAAAAGAAAAAATAAGCCGGTCTTGCTGATTCCTGACGCGCAGCCCGCTTTTCATATGTAATATCCCTCTGCCCCCCTTAATCTGACAGAATCGCAAGACCGCCTCAACCTGGGCAAAGCCGGATGAAACACCAAGTTTTATAAACAGGGCCTCGATTACCCGCCGACTGATGGCCCGGGGCAGGGTCAGACATGCGGTCTTGTCTAAGGAATAAACCGGCAGCAGGGGCGAAAATTTTTTCGCCCCTACCGTTGCCTCTGCCACGACACAGTTATCAAAAGCCGCCTGGGCCAGCCGGTCAAGATACTCCTCTTCTTCCCGCAGGATATCGGCGGTACGCCGCAGGGTGGCACGGACGTTGGGATTAAAATTTTTTTCAAGAAATGGCAACAACTCCAGCCTGATCCGATTGCGGAGATAGACCGGCAACTCATTAGAACTGTCAATAAGAAAGGGGATATGACGCTCGGCCAGATAACTTAGAATGGTTGCCTTGGAAGTGTTCAGAAACGGCCGGATGATCCGGC
>Ga0208863_1001228_pt1 | contig 17172 bp, 16 predicted proteins | sample RifOxyD3_FD_184040 | JGI IMG/M metagenome (GOLD analysis project Ga0208863, IMG submission 184040) | Soil microbial communities from Rifle, Colorado - Rifle Oxygen_injection D3 (SPAdes) | ecosystem: Environmental > Terrestrial > Deep subsurface > Rock core/Sediment | place: Rifle, Colorado...
AGAAGAGGTTTTATTAACTTTCTGACCTCCGGCTCCACTCGCACGACACGCCATAATCTCGAGGTCTTCATCTCGGATCACTATCTCGACAGGATCAACTTCTGGAAGAACCGCAACTGTGATAGCACTGGTATGAACTCGTCCTTTATTCTCGGTTTCTGGAATACGCTGAACTCGATGAACTCAGGCTTCGTATTTGAACCTTGAATATGCACCAAATCCGGTGATTTTCATAATACACTCCTTGAGTCCACCACCTTCATTCTCTGATTGATCGATGATTTCTAGATTATATCCCTCTTCTTTGGCGAAGAGAATATAAGCATTCGTGAGTTCACGAGCAAAAAGTCCTGCTTCGTCACCACCTGCTCCAGCTCGGACCTCGAGAATGAGGTTTTTTTCATCATTCGGATCTTTTGGAAGAAGTGCGAGTTTGAGAGCTTCTTCGAGTTCCGTTATTCGGACTTCACTCGTGAGAATCTCTTCTTTTGCCATCTCGATCATATCCGTATCTTTTTCATTTGCGAGAATGTTTTTCGCTTCGTTATAATTCTCGTAAACCTGTTTATATTCACGATAAAGAGTCACTGATAATTCCAATGATTTCTTCTTTTGCATTAGTTCTTTGAGACGTTTTGGATCGCTATAAACCTCTGGATTTTCGAGTTCATGATCCAGATTGCTGTATTCGGCTACGAGATTGTCGAGATTAAATTTCATAAATAGAGAAGTGATATAAAAGATGCCGAGAGTGTACAAAAAAGAAGGGAAAAGTCAAAATGGAAATAGTGGAAATTTAGATTAATCCGTGTTCTTCGAGTGTCTCCACTTGTTTTTTCGTCAGAATCTTTTCGATTTCTATGCGTGGAACTTCGCTGAGTTTATCGATACTTCCGGCAAGTTTCAGAATATTCTTGCGTGCCACTGGACCGAATCCAGGGAGTTCCTCAAGGATATTTTTTTTCATCGCTTTATTCCGACTACTTCGGTTAAAACCTATGGCGAAACGATGCGATTCATCGCGTAATTTCTGAAAGAGCATGAGCTCCATAGAACCTTTCTCAAAAAGAATAGGGTCTTTCTGGAATGGTACAAATATTTCTTCCTCGCGTTTAGCTATGGAACAAAGATAAGGAAGGGTGATTTCGTCATTCCCGTGAAAACGGGAATCTATTTCGGTATTTTCTCACTGGATCCCCGATCAGGTCGAGGATGACGAAGGAGAAGGTGAGGATGACGAGGAGGGGACCGAAGATGAAACAGTTGATACGGCTCGATTCATGGCTTCGAGAGCTGAGGAAAGTTGTCATTTTCCTCCATCTATCACAATCATATCAGGGAAATTATTTTGTTCGATTCCCTCAAGAGTCCGTCTATAGAGAACTTCCCGAATGGAAGCGAAATCATCGATCATACCCGGCTCCAATGTTTTTATCTTATATTTTCGGTATCTTGAAGGTTCACTTTTTCCATTTACCAGAACAGACCGTGAAGCGACAGTGAATTGACCGTGTGTATGAGAAATATCATAACACTCGAATACGAGCTCTCATGACTTTTTCGCTTCATACCCAAGCCGCTCAAGAATATGAACCTGCGTTCCGCGAGTTGGAGCTTTGACTGCAAGCGAGCGGATTTCTTCACGCTGAGCAAAAGAAAGGAGATTATATTCAGCAAATTGGAGAATTTCCATCTTGGGTCCTATCTGCGGAAACTCCATTTCCCGCTTTTTCTCAAAAAATACTTGAAGTAAAACTTTGTCTTCTGGTTCTTTTCTGAGGAGGATTTTCACACTCGCTGGAATATCTTCTGTTAGGTATCGTTTCGCGAGAAAAACTGAGAGAACTTCCTCGGGAGTTTCTTCGAGATGATTTTCCACTTCTATCTGCGATACACCGACGATGTGTCCCGAACGGATTTCTGTAAGTCCTATGAAATTTTTCCCGTATTTCTCTATAGAAATAATCGCATCGTAATCACCAGGAACACTGTCCCGAGCAATTTGCTTTGTCCCGAGTTTCTCGATCTGCTCAATCTGAAGTTTGAGTTTCTGAGCTTCTTCGAATTCGAGTTTTTTGGCTTTTTCCTGCATCCGAGCACGAAGTTCTTCGATGACAGCGAGACTTTTTCCAGAAAGAAATTGCTTTAATGAAGAGATATTATCCTGATAAATTTTTATTTTTTCTTCGGTCAGCAAACAAGGCGCCGGACAGAGCCCGATGGAAAAATCGAGACAAGGGATGCTTCGTCCCGCTTTATTTCCTATGGAAATTTTCCCGTCTTTTTCTATAAACTCTACATGACAGCTTCGAATCTGGAAAATTCGTTTCAAAACTTTCAAAATTTCCGTCACATTTGCTCCGGCGGTGTACGGTCAGAAATAAATTCCCGTATCTTTTTTATTGCGGGTTTTTATGACCTCGGGAATCGTTTCATCCGTTATGTGGATATAAGCGAGATTCTTCCCATCTTTCATAAGAATATTGTACTTCGGTTGATTTTCCTTGATGAGATTCGTCTCAAGCACAAGAGCTTCGAGCTCGTTTCGAGTCTCAATAATTTCTATATCTTGAACTTGCGTAATCATCGAGCGTTTCGCGAAATTCAGGCGTTTTTCATCCGCCCAGTATGAACTCACCCGAGAATGAAGACTCACCGATTTTCCCACATAAATAATCACTCATTTCTTATTCTTCATGATATAAACTCACGGAGAAGAGGGGAGAGTGGCGAGGATTTCAGAAATGTGCGTGGGAGTTTTCATAGGAATTAATTTATCTTTGCTCATTGTAACCACTTATCTACATTTTCACAAGCATCAATAAATATTTCTTCTCTTAAAATTTTTATTTCTTCATCGCTGAATTTCGAGAGTACCCAATCGGCAACATTGTAGCGACCGTCTCGTCCGATTCCTATTTTGAGTCGAGAAAATTCATCGGTTCCGAGATGCTCAGTGATGGATTTAAGTCCATTCTGTCCACCAGAACTTCCTTTGTCGCGGAGGCGGATTTTACCGAAATCCATATCGATATCGTCAGAAAGTACGAGTATATCCTCTCGGGGAATTTTATAAAAATTCACGAGAGCTATGACCGATTCTCCCGAGAGATTCATAAAAGTTGTAGGTTTTAGGAGGATGATTTTCTCTCACTGAATAGTTCCTTCGGAGATAACTCCCTTGAATTTGGAATCTTTCCAGTCCTCGAAACTCCACTTGTCGCGAAGGAAATCTACGAAAAGAAACCCGACATTATGTCGGGTAGTGCTGTATTCTTTTCCAGGATTACCAAGTCAGACGATAAGTTTCATTTTTATTTACAAGTAAATGTCTTGATAAGATCTTCATACTTCGTGGTCGGGGTTGTCGTAAGTCCGAGTCCGAAAGTTATGAGATAAACATTATTACCACAGACTTTTGCTGTCTGAAGAAACTTCTGTTTTGGAGTGTTGGTATTATATTTTGCTTCGAAAGTATAGAGATTAGAAGTGTCATTATCTCCAGTGAAAGTTATCTTTTTTTCATCAAGTTTTATGAAGTCCAAATATGCAGCGGTTGTGTGAACATAATTTGTTAGACTATAATCTTTGGAGGAAATAGCTTCCGTAAGTTTCCCTTTCAAAATACTCATATTATTGGCATATCCAGAAGCAATATCTGTCGATGTAACTGCAAGTGCGATAGAACCTTGTGCTGGAACAGGAAGAGCGGGCTTTTCAACAGTAATCCACGTACTTGGAATATCGATTGTGAAGCCATCTCCATTAAATGAAGTGGTATTGAGAGTAGTAGCTGTGGAACCACAGGAAACAAGAAGGAAAAGACAGGAAACGATTATTATTTTATTCATAGAGTGGTAAGTAATGAGTTAAAATATTCAACAGAGATATTATAATATTCCACTAAAGGAGCCGGAATTTGAAAGTGAATATTTATAGAGAGAAGAAAAGTGAATATTCAGAGATATGTACCTACTATATAGAGAAAAGCGAGACTACAGAGTATAAAAACAATATATCTGAGAAAAAGATACTTCTCAAGATATATAACTATACCATATGAAAAGATATTATAAATTAGAACCGTACAGGAAAATACGAGAACGGGGTAGAGAAAATACGTTAACATAGCAGTATATCCAACGAGCATTCCACTGATCGTCATAAGGAATACGAAAAAATAGAGAAATGCCGAGAAAATGAAAAGATTTTTTGCAATACCGAGATACAGACCCGCTCGTTCCAATGGACTGGAAAAGAGTTTATCTCGCAGTCAAAAAAAAGAATCGTCCGTATTTTTGTCCTTGATTTTATCCATATATTTATATAATGAAACACGAAGCTTTAATCCTGATTATATTAAAAAATGTCTTTAACACAAGAGCAAGTTGCACATATTGCACGTCTCGCGAAACTTCACATAACTCCCGCTGACATAGAACATTATCAAAAAGATCTCAATTCCATTGTCGGTTATATAGATGTACTGAGTAGTGTTCCCGATTCCGAACTCCAAAAAGTACAAGGGAATATTGAACATTCGCTTATTCCGCGACTCGATGAAGAACATCGGGATATCAATCGTGAAGCACTTCTCGCTTGTTCTCCACAAAAAGTCATCCATCATCAGATTGCTGTCGACAGTCTCGGAATTCGAGCATAAAAATATACTTTTTCGAAATTGTCATCCTCGCGAAGGCGGGAATCCAATCAAAATTATTTATCTTTTTTCTCAATGGATCCCCGGGTCTTCGTTGTACTACGTCCGAGGATGACGGTTATTTTCCTTTTCCTTTTCTTATGCTTACTTCTCTTACTCTCGATTCATTCAAAAATCATGTGAATCGGGTTTTTTCTTGGGGAGAAAAGAATATTCTCACTGGGGCAAATGGTTCAGGAAAAACCAATATTCTCGAAGCGATTTACCTCTTTGTAAATGGTATTCCGTCTCCAGAAAGAGTTCTTTCGCAGCTTGTTCCGACCGATTCCTGAACACTTTCTCTTGGTGGAGAATTTCTCAAAAACAACCTTCCGTACAGCGGAAGAATTGGATACACGAAAGAGGAATGAAAAGTACATTTTCTTTCCCAGGAATCCATTATCACGAGAGCTCGACATCTGGAGCTTCTTCCTATTCGAGCAGTTTTGTTTTCTCCGATGGAGATGAATATCCTCTATCTCGGTCCGAGTCTCAGGAGGGATTTTCTCGATGAAGCATTGCTGCTTACTTATCCGGAATTCGGGAAAATAAAACGAGAATATCATCTCGCGCTCAAGAACAGAAACAGTCTTCTGAAACAGATTCGTGAAGGAAAAAGTACTCGGGAAACTCTCGGACTCTGGGATACTCTTTTTATAGAGCGAGCAAAATCCTATTATTTTTATAGAGAAAAACTTACAGGGTTCATAAAAGAACATTTCTCATCAATCGAAGAACTCTTGGAAGGAAAATACACGCTTGCGTTCCAATATATTACGAAAACGGATATAGAGAACATAGAATCGAGTATGTTCCAATATCTCCAGGAAAATAGAGAGCGCGATATTATAACCGGACATACGTATATAGGACCGCATCTGGATGATTTTCAGTGTGTTATTTCGGGAAATATTTCTTCTCAAACATACTTATCACGAGGAGAAAATAAAACAATTCTCATTGGTCTTAAATTTATTCTTATAGAGTTCATTGAAAATACATCCAAAAAAGAAACCATCCTTCTTCTTGATGATCTCTTTTCTGAACTCGACTTCGAACATATCGAATCCATAGTCGTACATGCCGGAAATCGTCAACTATTTATCACGACCCAAAATATGCCGAATTTCCTGATAGATAAGAGCAAATACTTATTATTTGAAGTATAATATAAGATATATTACAAAATAGTAAATAGTATTTGTTTGACAGGAGCAATGATTTTCGATATATTGAGCCCATACACATCACTATCCTTATATATCTCTCATATTCCTTTTATGAAAAAAATACTCACAATTCTTCTCATAAGTTCATTCAGTTTTTCATTTTTTTCTGCTTTTGCAGCGACTGATACGACAACTTCTGCCAAAGCTGATCATTTTGAAGTTTCTATTAAATCTCCGATTCAAATAGGAGAAGCAACTGACATTGTTGTAAAAGTTCTTGATAAATCAGGGGCTATCAAGAAGGATTATCTCGGAACTATTTATATAGTTATAGATAATGATTCCAGAGCAACTATACCATATGTCGATGACGGATATACATTTAAAAATTCCGATCAAGGAGTTATTACTTTCTCGAAAGGACTTTCCTTTACAAAGGAAGGAAAAATGAAAGTTACCGTTATCGATGCGGAAGATGACAATCTTGAAGGTACAGCATCAGTAACCGTTAACGTAGCTAGTAATACGCCAGTCGCAGGAAATGAAACTGTGACTATAACAAGTCCCGATAATAATTCCGAAATCCCATCGAATTCGACAAATGTTACCGGTTCTGCAAAAAAGAATAGTAAAATTCAAATTTGGCTCAATGGGAAACAAGCAGGGGAGACTCAAACAGGTGATGATGAAAAATTTATCTACGAACTTAAGAATATAGATCAGGAACAAAATATACTTCAAGTAAAACTTCTCGACGGAGCCGATGCGGTTATTGGAGAATCTGCAAAAGTTTCTTTTAAAGTCAGTGCTGGTGGACCAGTATTCAATACTATTACTGTTAAAGAAGGTACAAAAGTAGTAATGGGAACTATTCTCAATATAGAAATATCCGCTGAAGCAAAGCTCGATGAAGTAACTGCTACCATCGGGGACAGTACTGGAACTTTTAAGGAAACAAAGGACGGGGTCTATGTAGGAACTCTTACTGCACCGACTGCAACAGGAAGTTTCCAGGTAAGTGTAAATCTCAAAAATAGTCTCGGAAAAATTACCACAAAAGTAGGTGCTGCAACTATTGAAACAATGGAAGCTCCGAATCCTTTTAAGAACATAAAATCTGAGGTTGTTCCAAAGAAAGTGACTTTCACTTTTGGACTTGAAACCGAATCGACAGAACTTGTGAAATTCAAATTCCAATATGGAACAGAAAGTGGAACTCTTTCAAAAGAATCCATCACTTTCGTTAAAGAGAAAATTAAGACAGCAAGTGGTACCTATCAATGGTATATAGCTGATATCGATCCTCAGACAAAATATTTTCGCATTCTCGGTCTTGATAAAGATGGAAAAGAACTCGCAGGAATGAAAGCTTCAGATATTTTTCTAGTGGATCTTTCTCTTGCTGCCGCTTCTAAATGTACAGTCTCTAATATCGCTGGGATTAATACTGCGGAGCGTGACGGAACGACTATTCTTTCTTGGGATGTTGCACCAGATGCAACAAGCGGATATAATGTCTACAAAAAAGGTATCGATGGAAAATTTACATTTATCGAGAATGTTCCGACAAATAGCTATACGATTCATATTGCAAAAGATACGGTAAAATATGATGACTTTGCTGTTACAGGGGTTTGTAATAATGGAGAAGGAGAATCACCATATCTTACGGAAGTTACGAATGTTAAGACAGGTCCAGCCCAATTGATCGCACTTCTTGGACTATCTGCTTTCATTGGATTTCTCGTTATGCGACGACGATTCGCTTTCTTTAAAGGAAATTAATAAAATTCTCTCAATTAAAAAAACAATCCGCCACGGCGGATTGTTTTTTTATTTTATGCTTTTTTATCTGTGAAATTTTCCATGAATCTCTTTGAGTTTTGGATTCGTCATATGGGTATAAACCTGGGTTGTTGTAATGGACGCGTGCCCAAGGAGTTCTTGGATGGATCGAATATCGGCGCCGTTCGTGAGGAGAGTCGTCGCGAAACTATGTCGGAGCGTGTGAGCCGAGATCTCTTTTATGATATTTGCCCGAAGTGCAAGCAAAGGCTTTTTTATAACATCATTTCATTGTATTGATTTTGAATAGATATTATCCGTACTAAAATTATGACGAATAAAGAGGGAATTGAACGTATCTTTCTCGCCAAGTTCCGCTCTTCGAGCCTCCAAATAAGTTCTTATTTTATCTACCGCCAGATCGGTCAGATATACTGTGCGAATTTTGCTTCATTTTCCGCGAACACTGAACTCACGCGTATCCAGATTAATTGCCGATTTATCGAGTGCGGTCAATTCAGAGATACGTAAACCGGTCGAATATATGCATTCGATAATTGCCGCGTCGCGTTTTCATTGAATCGTCGTCGTATCAATCTGTTCGAAAATCCTGACGATTTCTAAAGCGTCGAGAAAAGTTACTTCGCGATCTTTTTGTTTTATAAGATCGACCGAAACCGGATCGATGGATTCGTATCATTGTTTTCGGCAAAATTTCAAAAAAGCCCGAAAAGTAATCATATATGCGTTCGCTGTCTTGACTGAGAGTCACTTTTCCGCTATATGGAGCCGAAACTCATTTAAATCGCTTATTTTGACGTTTTCAAGTTCGAGGTGACAGTTGGTCAGGAGAAAACGTTTTAAAATGTTCTTTTGTGAGCGTTTTACCGAATCTTCCGGTGATTCGAGGAAAACAAGTTCATGATCGACAGGTCTTCATTCAAATTCAGAAATCTCCGGAACAAGATGCCACAAAAACTTCACCAAATGCCGTTCGTACTGTTCAACGGTCCTTGGACTCAAGTTTTTGTGTATTCTTATATAGATAAGAAAATCATCGATAACACGAACGAAATTCATAGATTAAAAGAAAGGGGACGAAAGTGATATATTTTCAACGCTTCACATAATGTAAGTTATGTGAAGGATTTTGACTATATTATTGAGAATAGATGGAAATGCAAGTTTTGTTGTAAAAAATGGTTTTTGCAAAAAAGAGAGGTTTGTTACCTCTCTTTTAGAATGTGAAATAAGAAAATGTTAATTGTTTTTAACTCTTTCTTTTTCAGTGGTATCTGGATGTTTTTCAGCAAATTTCTGAGTTGTATAGGTTCACTTAATGGAATCCCTATATTTATACTTAACCTTAGACATAAATAATTAAATTAGTAATTAGAAATTGTTTTGACAATTCTATCTTTAGATATATATTTTGTTGGTTAAAGCTTTTTCTATATCCATAGAAAGGGACGTAACGTGTTAAGTGGTCAGACTTAATGCGTTTTTTTAAAATTTACATATATTTGTTTTTATAACTAATACTTTCGAGTATACTCAAACAAAAAGTTTTGCAAATCTTTTTTCATACTTTTACAGAATTTTATATTAAACGTAAAACGTATTCTATGCCTATTCTTGATTTCTCACAAATCCACACAAAATCTGAGCTTATGAAAATGCTTGGGGATTTTTTCCGATTTCCGGATTATTGGGGACGAAATTGGGATGCTTTTAGTGATTGTATACAAGATACGAATGCATCAGTCCTCCCCTCTCAATTACAGATAATTTGAATGGAAAAACTTCAGGAAAACCTCGGTGAGGATGCTCGGATTTTAGAGGAAATCCTTGATGAAAACGGCATTGAATATACTCTTCTCCCCTTTTCAGAACAAAAATAATCCGCCAAATGGCGGATTATTTTACGTTTTGCAGAAATTCTCTATCGATAGATCCATGGTGCGACACTGTTGAGTATGAGACCAATCAAAAATAGGAGAATAATACCCGAGAGCACTTTCGTGATTCTTGCTTTTGCATGTCCGGCAGCATCTTTATCGGCTCCAGCTATGGAATACTGGATACCGGAAACTACGAGCATGAGAACTCCTATAAGCGCGGTGATGAAAGTCGCATATTTGATGAGACCTTTAAAAATATCCATAACGGAACCGAAACCATCTTTAATAGTACATTCAAATTTCCTTGTTTCTAAAGTATTTCCTCCAATAGAATTACAAATCATACCGGGAATCGCTTCTGTAACAACAACTTTTGTTTCAGTTGCAAAAACATTTCCCGAAGCGAAAAGACTGAGAAATATAAGAGAAGAAAGAAGAAGGATTTTTTTCATAGATTTTAGATGAGAAGTATTATTTTAGAGTTTGAAATCCGCCAAATCCTTGAGGAACGCATAACTGGCAAGGAGAATTATAACCGCAATGAAAGTATTGATAACAATGGACTTCCCTTTCTTGGCTTTCTCTTCATCGCCAGCAGATGTGATATAGTAGTACCCTCCAAGAAGGAGAAAGAATATAGCCGTCGGTCCTGCAAAGAAGAGTGCGAGATTGGAAAGCTGAGCGAAAATCCCCTGTCAAGCTCCGATATCTCCGCTATATACGACACTTACCCATGACTGGATAACTCCGAGAAATATAAGTCAGAGTGTTCCGTAGAGTATTCGTCATTTTGCCTGTTTGACTCTTTCTTCGTTACCGGCAGAAGTTATGAGATGGAAAGCTGCAAGCGTGAACATAAATACGGATGCTCCTATGATACCGATACGAAAAAATGAAAGAATCCCATCTTCGACTGTTGAGTTCCATTCAAAGAAATTCATGAAAATATTTGAACCACTCGTGATATTGGCGGTATAATTTCCTGAGACATTCTGCGTGACACTCGAGACCTCTTTTTTCGCAAAAAGCGTATAGATTTCACCCGGAATATTTACGAAAAGAAATGCAACGAGTGTGTACATAAGCTGTCGTTTCTGGGAAGAAATCGTTTTCTCGTCACCCATAGCGACCACCATCATTGTACCGGCATAAACGATATAGATGACAGCGAGAAAACTAATAACCACCTTTACAGTATGAAGAGCTCTGAGCATACCTGTCTGGAGTTTATCCAGACTGTCGTTATTTCCCGTACCATTGATAGGTCCGGTGGAAACGGTTCTGAGTTCGGATGCTCCGGGTATGTTCGCAACTCCTGCAAACGTGAGTGGAGAGAGATTGCAGACAATCCCAAGAGAAAGAATGATATAGATTATAAACGATTGGATTTTACTCATAGAAGAAATGGTAACTGAAACTAGCTCCAGTGTATAGAAAAAATACCGAAGGTCAAAAAAAAACTCTTAGATATTTTCTAAGAGTTTTTAGATTAATCATCATTCGTGAAGAATCCTGCATAATCCTCCTCTCGTACGAGTCATTGATCACGGAGTCGATCAGCGGAATTTCGCATTGTAATCATACCATCCTGAGTTCCAAGTTCGATATTGTTGTTGATTTGGACAAAATCACCGGATTTTATGAGGTTCTTGATTGCGGGAGTTATGAACATAAGTTCGTGGATACCGACTCGACCCGGTTCATTCGCTTTCGGGAGAAGACGCTGAGAGAGAACTCCGAGCAGCGAGTCTGCCAAGCGAACTCGAACCTGGTTCTGAATATCCGGATGAAAAAACTGGATAAGGCGGTTGATTGTCTGAACCGAACCGGAAGTATGAAGCGTAGAAAAAACAAGATGTCCCGTTTCTGCGAGATTCATAGCAGCTTCGACCGTTTCCTTGTCTCGCATCTCCCCTACCATAACGATATCTGGATCTTCTCGCATCGCTGCACGGATTGCTGCGACGAAGGAATCTGTATCACGTCCGACTTCTCGTTGTGAGAAGATAGATTTTTTGTCCGTAAAGACGAATTCTACCGGATCCTCGATGGTGATAATATGCTCCTGACGTTCTTCATTAATACGATCGATAATGGAAACCATTGTGGTTGATTTACCAGATCCTGTCGGCCCGGTAATAAGAAAGAGTCCCTGTTTTGCCGTGAGAATCTTCGCGACTCCAGACGGAAGTCCGAGATCTTCCATCTTTTTCGCATCCCGTTCGATACGACGGAGAACGAAGCCGATTCGCCCGAGCTTGAAGAAACCGTTTACACGAAACGGTGTCCCATCAGTGGAAACATAGGCAAAATCCATATCATGTCTCTCGAGGAATTCAGTGAACTTATCTTTATCTCCATGAAGAAGTTCCAAAGTGAGCTTACGCATCATTTCTTTTGAAACTTTCGCCTGTTCCCCACCCTGGGACATTTTTCCGATTTCCCCATTCACACGGAATCCGATAAAGTCTCCTTCTCCGAGATGAATATCCGATGCTTTTATCTTAATAGCATAGGCAAGAATCCCTTCAATCTCCGTTTTTTCAGTCGTAGTACTCATACTTATGATAATTATTTTTAAACTTGAAAATTATATACAATATTCGTTTTAAATCAAAAATTTTAAACGAGTTGTGCAGAGAAAATACCCTTCATTTGATTGACTCGATCCATCTCTACTGTCAGAGCTTCACGTTCTTCAAGAGCTATTTTGGAAGACGCTTTCGCTTTATCGATGGCTTCTTTTGCGAGTTTCTTAGCTGCCTCGATAGTCTGTTTCTCAACCTCTTTTGCTTGAACAATCTGTGTCTCGTATTCAGTAATTTCCCTATCTTTTACATCGGCAATTTGAGCATGAGAAGCGAGAATAGTATCGTATTCGTTGATAGCTTTTCGAAGCGGAGCGTAAATATCATTTTTTTCGAGAGAGACAGTCTGTTCTTTTGTAATCTCCACAGATGGAGCAATATCGAGTATTACAGCCTCCTGAACGGGTTCAGTAATTTCCTCAACAACAGCGGTTGTAACGACTTCTTTTGGAAGTTCAATCACATCTTCTTCTACGGATGCTACAAGCGTAGTTATTTCCGTATCAGATACCGGCGAGTCAAAGAATGAAATCTCTGAAGACGGAATATTTTCCTTTTCTGACAGAACTTCAGAGTCTTCCACTACAGATGTGGTAGAATCGGAGAAAATCGAAGCTTCGGCTACTGGAACTGCTTCAGTTTTTGGAGTTGCATCAAAAAGTTGTACAGCAGTATCGGGAAGAGAATTTGCATTCATATTATCATCGATAATAAGGAAAGAACCATCCTGTTCATCCTTCGCTACAGAAGAGGTAGTACCTGTAGCTTGTTCCTCAAGAACATTATCAAAAAATCCCATAAAGAAAAAATTTAAGAATAAAATCCGTTTTTTCGGACAACAATGTTAGTTTATCATATTGTAAAAATATTTGCAAAAAAAAGACTTCTTTTTATACTTGCCTCTGTTTTACTCATAATTATCACAAAAATGGACTACAATAAAGCAAAAGAACTTATGAAACTCCAACAAGAAGCATCTAAAATCCAAAATGAACTCAGTAATATCCACATAGAAGCGGAATCCGACGGATTCGTGGTGACTATCGATGGACAGATGAAATGCGTCAAAGTAGAGATTGAAGATGAAACACTTCTCAAGGATAAAGCTCGTCTCGAAAAAGCAGCTTTAGAAGCGATCAACAAAGGACTCAAGAAATCACAAGAAATTGCTGCAGAAAAAATGAAGGGGGTGATGGGAAATATGGGTCTCAACTTCCCATGAATGTAGTTTGAATCTATGAAAAACTCGTTCTTCGAGCTTAAATCTCCGATTCCTCATTCGTCGTACTCTTTCAGTACGTCTCATTCCGGTTCTCGATTTTCACTCGAATTACTTCGTTTTTGATATATTCAAAAGCTTATAATTTGAGTTCATTATTCATGGAATACTTTTTCCTTACTATTATAGTCCTCATACTCCTTGTCGGAGTGTTTTTAACTTTCCGATTTTCTAGTAAAAAAGAGTTGAAGAAAAACAAGAAAGATTATTACCGGAAAGAGATTCAAAAAATCTCTAACTTCCCTTTTCCATCGGAACGAATTATGAAATATGACGTGGTTTTGCACCATATCCTCAAAGATTATGGATACTCTGGAAATGTCGGAGATCAGCTCAAGGCGAAGCCACGAGTGATACGTGACTTGAATGTTATCTGGAGTCTTCATAAACTCCGAAACAAACTCGCACATTCCATGGATACAGTTTCCGAAGAATTACTTGAAAAAAAGGCGAACGAGTTTGAAAAAGAGATATTAAGATTAATATAGAAATAAAAATTTAATAATAATTATTTGTCATTCTGAACTCGTTTCAGAATCTTCCTATTCTTTTTAAGATTTATCTAAATATAGAAATAATAAAATGGAAGATCCCGAAATAAATTCGGGATGACGATTATCTTTTAAGTACATAAAAATACTTTATGGCAAAAACACCGAAAATCATCATAAAAACTCCGGAACAAATTGAGGGGATCAGAAAATCGTCCCGGCTCGCGGCATCGGTTCTGAATATGATAGAACCTTATATAAAACCAGGAGTTTCCACCGAAGAACTCGACCAAATCTGCAATACTTATATCCTGAATCATGGCGGGAAATCCGCCTGTATCGGGTATCATGGATATCCTCGATATACCTGCATATCCGCCAACGACGTCATCTGTCATGGAATCCCGTCCAAGAAAGAAATCCTGAAGGAAGGCGATATTATTAATGTGGACGTGACGACGATTGTCGATGGATATTTCGGCGATACTTCCCGGATGTTCGCAGTCGGAAAGATATCCAAAGAACGGGAGAAACTCATCGATATGGCACGAACATGTCTGGAGATAGGACTCTCCCAAGTCTACCCCGGGAACCGATTCGGAAATATCGGATATGAGATTGCTCGTCATGCAGAACGACATGGATATTCGGTCGTTCGAGAGTATACTGGGCACGGGGTCGGAGTTGCTTTCCATGAAGAACCGTACGTGTATCATAAAGCACCGAAGGATTCCGGAGAACTTATAGAACCAGGGATGATTTTCACCATAGAACCTATGATTAATACTGGAGCTCATCAAACCAAACTTCTCCCAGATAAATGGACAGTGAAGACTAAAGATGGAAGTGATTCCGCTCAGTTCGAGCACACGATTCTCGTGACAGAAAATGGATTTGAACTATTAACGGTCGCATAACAAATAATCCCACGAGAAATTCTCGTGGGATTATTTTAATTTGTTTTTTTATCTCTTCACCACCACATTCACCATAATTCCTTCGACGTCCATTTCACGGGAGATATCCCCTTCTGTGAGACTATTATCGATAACAGAAAGTGTTTCTGAAGTGATGTAAGATGAGAAGAGTGAGAGGATTTTTTCCATCTTTTCTCCATGGAGAGCGACTCGTACTCGGTCAGAAACTTCGTATCCAGCATCCTTTCGGAGATCTTGGATAACTCGCACGAGATCTCGTGCATAACCTTCGAGCTCAAGCTCTTCGGTGATAACCGTATCCATCGCTATGACCATTCCAGTTCCACTCATAACATCGAGCGTTACTCCATCGAGCGGTTCGTAGGCGATTTCGTATTCCCCTGCCTCGAGTACATACTCTCCGACTTGGATACGTCCGCTATCAAGCTCTTGGAAGTTTCCGGCTTTTGCTTGGACAATTATATCCTGCACGGCTTTTCCGAATCGTGGTCCGATGAGTTTGGCGTTTGGTTTACAAATCTTGCGAGCCACGTGGGACATATCTTCGATTTTCACTTCTTTCACATTGAGTTCCTCACAGATTATTTCCTGGAAATATTCGCTCAGATTTTCACCGATGGTAATGGATGCGAGCGGTTGGCGAACACGGAGTTTCTTCTGACCGCGAAGCGCCAATCCGAGAGTAATGATATCCCGCGCCTGTTTCATATCGGATTCCAGAGAATCGAACATATGAGCTCGGGTAAATTCTGGGAATCTTTCAAGATGTACGGATTCGTGACTAGTAAGTCCACGGTACACCGCTTCGGATATCATAGGGGTAATCGGTGCCATAACCTTGGTAAGCGTCGTGAGCACGTGATACAGTGTCTCGTACGCTTCAAACTTATCTCCATCATTCTCGGATTTCCAGAAACGACGTCGGGAACGACGAACGTACCAGTTCGTGAGATCATCCATAAATTCCGTAATCGCACGGGTCGGAATCTGAAGATCGTAGGATTCGAATCCTCAAGCAACCGTTGCAACGAGACGATTAAGTCGAGAAATAATCCAAGTATCGAGGTTATTCGTGAGCGGTACAGAGAGAAAATCCCGATATTCGGCATTATCAATTCGTCCGTCCCGACCGTATCCTTCCTCCATAGAAAGGTTGAAGAAATGAATATTGAAGGCTCGGGATGTCCCACCATGAGCCACGACCAACACGCGTTTTCCTGGGAATTTCTTGATAATCTCTTTAATTGCCCGTTCAACACGCTTTTGATGATTCTCCTCATGTTCCCCTCCTCCGTGCTCGTAGGCAGCCCGGTAATGGAATTTGCCAGCCAGAGTCTTCCCTGTTTTTTCCTGGTACCAATCTTCTACTTCCGTAAAAGTCTTTCCAGAACATTCTCCGGCATTTCGTTCGATAAAATCACTCAATATAATGATTTCTTTGGTATATCCGAGCTCTTCAGCGACTATCCGAGCTGTTTCCTGTGTACGGAGAGCTGGCGAAGAGATAATGACATCGAAATTTCGACCTTCTTTTTTCATCTTGGCTCCGGCTTCTTTCGCTTGTTTTCGTCCAGTTTCATTGAGTGGAGAAACTTCTCCAGCATCGGAGATACGTTTCCCGAGATTTGCATCCGTTTCACCGTGTCGCATCATCGTGATGCGAGTTCCTGATGGTGTCCAACCGTCAATATTGGCATACGTTGTGAAGAAACTGTACGTATTCCAGAGTGGAAGTAATACTTTTTTCACAACTTCCTCAACTCCTGCTTCCGAGAATCGGAGATCGTCGGCTTTTACAACGGGAGATGAGAGGAGATAAAACCTGAGTGCGTCGGCTCCATGTTTCTCGACGAGTTCGAGTGGATCTGGATAATTCTTGAGCGATTTACTCATTTTCCGCCCGTCTTCCGCGAGGATAATTCCATTGACGATGACATTCAGAAACGGAGTATTATCGAAGAGCGCCGTCCCGAGGATGAGGAGTGTATAAAACCAACCTCGAGTCTGGTCAAGTCCCTCGGCGATAAAGTCCGCTGGGAATGTCTCATCGAACTCAGCTTTTCGCTCAAACGGATAATGTTTGCTCGCATACGGCATAGAACCGGACTCGAACCAACAATCCAGAACTTCTGGAATTCGCGTATAGGTTTTTCCGTCTTTTGAAAGTTTAATCTGGTCGACGAAATGTTTGTGGAGGTCGACTGGTTGTTTGGAATCGGTATAGAAGTATTTTTCATCTTTTTCGAAAATCTGTCCGAATTCCTTATTTGCTTCATAGAGTTCTTTTACAGAGCCGATGACGATAATATCTCCATCTTCGCT
>Ga0208863_1001232_pt1 | contig 17114 bp, 20 predicted proteins | sample RifOxyD3_FD_184040 | JGI IMG/M metagenome (GOLD analysis project Ga0208863, IMG submission 184040) | Soil microbial communities from Rifle, Colorado - Rifle Oxygen_injection D3 (SPAdes) | ecosystem: Environmental > Terrestrial > Deep subsurface > Rock core/Sediment | place: Rifle, Colorado...
GTTGATAGCATTTTCGTGACATGACCATGGCTATTATTCTTAAGTCGCCTCGCGAAATAGCACTATTGTGGGAGGCGAATCAGATTGTTGCCAGGACCCTGGCTTTGCTTGCTGAGAAGATCGAAGTTGGTTGTTCGACCTTATATTTGGATACGCTGGCAGAAAAATATTGCCGGAATTGTGGTGCCGAGCCTGCTTTTAAAGGATATCGGGGTTTTCCAGGCAGTTTGTGCGTTTCTATTAATGAACAAGTTGTGCATGGTATTCCTTCCAAGAAGGTTATGGTTAGGGATGGCGATATTGTCAGTATAGACTTTGGCGTAAAATATAAAGGGTATTACGGAGATGCTGCGGTTAGCCTGTCCGTTGGTGATATTGCTTTGGAGTGGCGTTCCGTGCTTGAGGTGACTCGGGAAGCACTTTATAAGGGGATTGCCCAGGCAATCCCCGGTAACCGAGTCAACGATATATCACGGGCCGTGCAGGAGCATGTCGAAAAACACGATTTTTCGGTGGTTCGGCAATTTGTAGGTCATGGTATTGGGAGCCAGCTTCATGAGGCTCCTGAAATACCAAATTATGTCCGGTCAGAACGTACACCCAAGCTTATGCCAGGTATGGTGCTTGCCATAGAGCCCATGGTAAATTTAGGAACACATGTGGTTGATGTGTTGCGGGATGGCTGGACGGTTGTAACAAGAGACAGGAAAATCTCAGCGCATTTTGAGCATTCAATTGCCGTCACTGACGGTGAGCCTATAATCTTGAGTGAGTTGGCTTCGTAGTTTTTTTGTCTTGATGAAAAAAACAAGGCAAAAAAAAATAAATAAGGTATTATCCTCTGCTTTCTGTCTGCCAGATATCGTTTTTAGATTTGAGCAGTGAGGAGTGCATTGCGGAAATAAGGGGTTTATGTCCAAAGAAGAAGCTATCCAGGTTGAAGGTACTATAGTTGAGCCGCTTCCCAATGCAATGTTTCGGGTTGAACTCGATAATGGTCATAAGATATTAGCCCATATTTCCGGCAAGATGAGGATGCATTTTATTAAAATTCTTCCAGGCGATCGTGTCACTGTTGAGTTGTCTCCATATGATCTCACCAGAGGAAGAGTGACATTCAGGGCAAAGAAGAAGTAGATGATTATTTGCCATATAACTAAAAGGTTGAGTAATGAAAGTAAGATCTTCGGTGAAAAAAATTTGTAGTGACTGCCGGGTGTTTAAACGGAAAGGTGTTTTACGTGTTTCCTGTAAGATAAAAAAGCATAAACAGCGGCAGGGATAATTTTTTAGGAGCCGTCAAGAAATATCTGTACAATTCTGGCCGCTAATTTACGGCTCTTTATGCCGTTTTGACTACATGAAACGCCTAACATTTTTACAACGGTTTAATCTATTTTGACTAACAAGGGAGGCATGCCTTGGCACGTTTAGCTGGTGTCGATTTACCAAAAAATAAGCACATGGTGATTGCTTTAACCTATATCCACGGGATTGGCAGGACTTCTGCCCGTAAAATCTTGGATTTGGTCGGGTTGCCGCATACAACAAGCAGCGATGATTTATCTGAAAGTGATGTTACTAAGATCAGAAAAATTATGGATGACCAGTTTGTTGTAGAGGGTGATCGTCGGCGGGAAGTGGCTATGGATGTTAAACGGTTGACTGATGCGGGATGTTATCGTGGGATCCGGCACCGTAAGGGTTTGCCTTGTAGAGGGCAACGTACCAAGACCAATGCCAGGACGAGAAAAGGACCAAGACGGTCAGCGGTTAAAAGTAAAAAATAGATTTTCAGGTAATCATTCTGAATTTTTTTAGGAGTTATAATGGCTAATCCGAAAGTGAGTCGTTTGAAACGCAAGGAAAAGAAGAACGTGCCAGAGGGAATATGTTTTATTCACTCCACTTTCAACAATACCCTTGTTACTTTTGCGGACAGGCAGGGGAATGTTATTTCTTGGTCGAGTGCTGGTTGCCTGGGCTTTAAGGGATCACGCAAAAGCACCCCTTTTGCAGCGCAAAATACGGTTGATGCCGCTGCGAAAAAAGCGCAGGAACATGGCATGCGTAAGGTAGAGGTTAGAGTTAACGGGCCCGGGCCTGGGCGTGAATCTGCGCTTCGGGCTCTGCAAACGAATGGCTTTGATGTCAGCGTTATCCGTGATGTGACTCCGGTGCCGCATAATGGCTGCAAGCCTCCCAAGAGAAGACGGGTATAGAGGATCAGGGCAGATCCCAAGGCGTTTGTTATAAGCCGTTGTAAAAAATAATTTGGACGTTTAGTGAGGCCAAAACGGCATAAGGAGCCGTACAGTTGGCGGCCAGAATTATACAGGTTATTTCTTAACGGCTCCTAATTAAAGTATGATTGAGTTAGATTGAGTGGAGGTCCAAATTGGCCAGATATAGAGGCGCAGAGTGCCGGCAGTGTCGGCGTGAAAAACTGAAGTTGTTTTTGAAGGGCGACAGATGCTATTCAGATAAGTGTGCCTTTGAGAGACGTTCCTTTGCCCCAGGCCAGCATGGACAGGCGAGGGTGCGTAAAGTTTCAGACTACTCAATTCAGCTGCGTGAAAAACAAAAAGTACGGCGCATGTATGGAATGCTGGAAGGTCAATTCCATAAATATTTTGAGATTGCCGAACAGAGCAAGGGCGTTACCGGCGAAAATCTGTTGATGCTGCTGGAAAGCAGACTTGATAATGTGATTTACCGTCTTGGCTATGCACACTCCCGGAATCAGGGGCGGCAATTGGTAAGACACGATCATATTCAGGTTAATGGCAGGAAGGTGAACATCCCTTCCTTTCGGGTTTCCGTCAATGACGTTATTACTTTGAAAGAAAGAAGCCGAAAGGTTGCTGCAATTAATGAGAGCCTTGATGCTGTTGTGCGGAGAGGTGTGCCAAGCTGGTTGGAGCTTGATAAGGATAATTACAAAGGGACTGTGAAGGCATTGCCGAGTCGGCAGGAAATTACCATGCCTATTCAAGAGCAGTTAATTGTAGAGCTTTACTCCAAATAATAAGCCAACCGTGGAGCAATAGGAAACCATGACACTTGAGTCGGATCAGTTTTACAGAAATTGGCATGAGCTTATTATCCCTGAAAGACTGGAAGTAGACCAGGATAGCCATACAAAAAATTTCGGCAAATTTAGCTGTCAGCCATTGGAACGCGGTTTTGCTACGACTATAGGGAATTCTCTGCGCAGGATACTTTTGTCTTCAATTCAGGGCGCGGCTATTACTTCAGTGAAAATTGATGGCGCGCTTCACGAGTTGTCAACTATTCCTGGGGTTAAGGAGGACGTGACTCAGATTATCCTTAATCTTAAAGAGGTGCGTCTGAAGCTGAATACTCCCGGATCTCAGATCGTCAGGATCGAAAAGAACAAAGTTGGGACTGTAACTGCTGGGGATATTACCTCCGGCGGCAAGGTAGAGGTAATGAATCCTGAGAAAGAGATTTGTACTATCTCCGGCGAGGGTGTGTTTAAGGCAGAGTTTGAGGTGAAATGGGGCAAGGGCTATGTCACCGCAGAGAAAAATAAGCCTGAAGAGCAGGTGATTGGAGTAATTCCCATCGATGCTATTTTTACGCCCATTGTTAATGTTAAATCTCTTGTCAGTCAGGCACGTGTTGGTCAGCAGACTGATTATGACAAACTGATTATGGAGATTACTACCGATGGTAGCGTGCGACCCGAGGATGCCTTGGCCTATGCTGCCAAGATCATGAAAGAACAGTTACAGGTTTTCATTGCCTTTGATGAAGAATCTGTTGAGCCAGTTATTGATGATGCACGTGTAGATCGCGTCTCGCCCATTAATGAGAATTTATATCGTAGTGTAGAGGACATGGAACTTTCAGTCCGCTCAGCTAATTGTCTGCGTAATGCTGATATCTGTCATATCGGTGAGCTGGTACAGAAATCAGAGGCAGAGATGCTGAAGACCAAAAATTTTGGTCGTAAATCTCTTAATGAAATCAAGCAGCTGCTGTCTGAGATGGAGCTTTCGCTGGGCATGAAATTAGAAGGCTGGGAGCCTCCTGTCGTGATAGAAAAGTTGCCTGAAGAGTAAGCATAAGCTGTTGTTCATCAATAACCTTGATTTGAAAATGACATGAACGGCATAAAGGGCTTTAACTGAATAAAATGAAGTACATTTTATTCTTTAACAGCCTCTAAATACGGGAAGAGGGTAGTTATGAGACACAGAAAAGCAGGCAGGAGGCTTGGCAGGACGACATCCAACCGTCAGGCCATGGTTCGCAATATGGTGACTTCTCTAATCGAGCATGAAAGAATTATTACCACCACCCCCAAGGCAAAGGAAGTTCGCAAGGTGGCGGATAAGATGATTACCTTGGCCAAACGTGGCGATCTTCACGCTCGGCGTCAGGCTTTATCTTTCATGCAGGACAAAAAGGTTGTGGCCAAGTTGTTTGATGTTCTTAAGGATGAGTACATGACTCGCAACGGTGGTTACACCAGAATTATCAGAACTGGCAATCGCTTGGGTGATGCTGCTGAGATGGCTATCTTGGAGTTGGTGAATTATAGTGAAGCGAAAGGAGTTTCAGAGGATAATTAACCCATTTCGTCATATCGAAAATTCAAAGCTGGTTTGAACAGTCTGTTCAAACCAGCTTTTTTTATGTACCAGAGTAATAAAGCATTACGTGGCATCATGCCGCTTCGTTACGAGTTGCAAGCAAGGCCATTTTCCCTTGACAAAAAAAAGCAAATTGAATAATCAGATTACTTTTAGTGATAGCATACACTGTATGATACTGCGTAAAATATGTTATGTATAAAGTTCTGTGCCGATAACCTCCTACAAAGAATGTGATATGGCATCTTTACTGACCTTTCCCAAGGGTGGAGTGCATCCTCCTGAATCAAAAGGCTTGACCTCCGGTCTGTCAATCGAGGTGATGCCCGTACCAGGCGAACTGGAAATCATTCTTGGTCAGCATATCGGCGCACCCTGCACTCCTACAGTGCTCCTCAACGATGCTGTACAGGACGGGGGAGTCATTGGCGAGGTCAAAAAGGGGCTTGGGGTTCCTCTCCATTCTCCGGTGGCGGGAACCATCAAGGCCTTTAGCATGTCCGGCCATTCCATGCGTGTTACCGCGCCATCCATAATCATCCAGACCAACAAGGAAGTCCCGCCGGTGCAGTATTCTCGTTGCGACTGGCAGACAATGAGCAGAGATGAGTTGCTGACCAAGGTTTATGCTGCCGGGATCATCGGCATTGGCGGCGCGGGCTTTCCTTCCCATGTTAAACTGTCTCCACCTTCGGACAACCCGGTGGATACCTTGATTTTAAATGGTGCTGAATGCGAACCCTACATCACGGCGGATCATCGTCAGATGTTGGAGTATAGCAGGGAGATTACCGAGGGCGCCTTGGTGATCCTCAAGATTCTCGGAATCAGCAAGTGTTTTATCGGGATAGAGAACAATAAACCAGATGCTATCAAGAGCATGAACGCGGCAGCGTTTGACGCTTCCACTCCAGAATATACCATTACCGTGCAGCCCTTGCAGATTAAGTACCCACAGGGCTCGGAAAAACAGCTTATCCAGTCTATCACTGGGCGTAAGGTTCCCGGTTTCGCTCTGCCTTCTGCTGTGGGCGTAGTGGTGCACAATGTGAGTACTGCAAGAGCGATCCACGATGCGGTTGTGTTTGGTAAACCGTTGTACGAAAAGGTGATGACCATCTCCGGTAAGGGGATCAAACGGCCGGCTAATCTGCTGGTCAAGGTGGGGACCCGGGTTCGTGATATCGTGGAGTATCTGGGCGGGGTTACCCCGGCTCTTTCCAAGATTGTCATGGGTGGACCGATGATGGGTTTTGCTGTTTCCACTCTGGATATCCCGGTGACCAAAACCACCTCCTCGGTGCTGTTTCTTGCCGAAGATGAGATTGACACTACCCCCCATTCCCAGTGCATCCGTTGTGGCTGGTGTCTGGAGGCTTGTCCGATGGGACTTGAGCCCAAAGAAATCGCTCTGTATGTGGAGGCGGGCCGGCCGCAGGATACCGGGCAGTTTGGGGTGTTCGAGTGCTTTGAGTGCGGCTGTTGCGCTTATGTCTGCCCGGCAAAACGGCCTCTGGTTCAGTTCATCCGGCTTGCCAAGATGAAGGCTAAGCGTTGATTAATCAGAACGTAATCAAGGAGAACAGCTATTAACGAGCAAGTTTCAGATACCCAGTCCACTGTTCCTGCACCTCTGTGGAAAGTTTCCGTTTCTCCCCATGTGAAGAGCCCCGAGTCGGTGGAAAAAATCATGTGGACCGTAGTGGCCTGCTTGTTACCGCTCTTGGTTTTTTCTGTATTTATCTTTGGGATTCAGACTCTGATCATTACCGCAGTCAGCGTTGTTAGTTGTGTGGCGGTTGAGGCGGTAACCCAGAAGGCTCTGGGGCGCAGGATCACGGTTGGCGACGGCAGCGCGGTGATTACCGGGATGTTGCTCGCCTTTGTTATCCCGCCTGGAGTGTCGCCGCTGTTGCCGGTGCTGGGTGCGGTCATGGCCATCGCTATCGGTAAGCATCTTCTGGGTGGGATCGGTTACAATATCTTTAATCCGGCCCTGTTGGCCCGAGCTTTTCTCTTGGCAACCTTCCCGGTGGCCATGACCGCAGCCTGGATACCACCGCTCTCAGATCTGGCGATTTTTTCCTATTTGGGTACTACTATCGACGCCGTTGCTACGGCCACCCCCCTGGCAGTGCTCAAGACTCAGGGACTTGCCGTCTTTACTGAGCAGTTCGGTTCTGCCGCCAACCTCTACACCAACTTTTTCCTCGGTCGGCGTCCTGGTTCCATCGGTGAGACATCTGGTTTGTTGATCGTGCTGGGTGGCCTGTATCTTCTCTATCGAGGCTACATCACCTGGCATATCCCGGTTGCCATGTTGGCCACTATTGCCTTGCTCTCCTGGTGCTTTGGTGGTGAGACCTTGTTTGGTGGTGATCCGCTGCTGGCAGTTCTTTCCGGTGGCGCTTTGCTGGGGGCCTTTTTCATGGCCACCGATTACGTCAGCAGCCCGACTAATAAGACTTCTCAGCTTATTTATGGGATCGGCATTGGGGCGCTTACCGTGCTGATCCGTCTCAAGGGTGGTTATCCAGAGGGGGTTTGTTACGCCATCCTGCTCATGAATCCGGTGAGTCCGGTACTGGACGGATTCTTTAAGCCCAAGCGTTTTGCACCTCTCCAGGGAGGTGCAAAATGAAAGATATCCTTACCATTATCTTTCGGTTGACCGTTGCCTGCCTATTGGCCGGGCTGGTCATGGGCGTTGTCTTTATTTCTACCAACAAGGCAAAAAAACACAATGTCCATATCAACGAGAAGAAGGTCATGTTCAGCCTTCTGGGTTACTCGTCTAAGAACCCGGCCCCGGATAACGTGGCCATGCACGAGGTGTATCGTTACCTCGTCGGTGAAGACGAGGATTTGGCCATGGGCTATCTCCTGCCCCTGCAGGATGGGTCGTTTTCCTTTGTGACCATCAATCTGGCTGGTGCTTTTGTTGCCCAGACTGCTGTGGCTATCCCTGCGGAGAAGGTATTTGAGGCGGGGGAGCGTACTCTGGCGATTGCTGCGGCCATTGGTGCGGGTAAGACTATCCGTTATGCCGACCAGACCATTGTGGTCACCACAGGAGGACAGAGAACGGCCTATTTGCTGCCTGGCAGGTTCCCTGGCTTCAAGACCTTTATCGGAGCGATGTTGGCCCTTGATCAGCATTTTACCATTCTTGGTCTTGAGATCATGGAGCATGAGGAAGACCCTGGTCTTGGGGGAGAAATCGTGCAAGCCTATTTCAAGAAACAATTTAAGGGCAAGTCGTTGGAAACGATCAAAAAGCTTGAGGTCGTGAAAACGCCTCTGCCGGATGAGTATCTAAAGGCCTTGGAGGCAGATAAATTCGGTACGCTGGGAGCGGCAGAGGTAGCCAGCATTCAGGAGCAATACAAGGATAACGATATCTACGCTCTTACCGGGGCGACCATTTCAAGCCGTTCGGTGACCAACGGGGTCAAAGCGATGGTGAAGAAATTTGCTTATCGTCTGGAGATTTTGGACCGAGTTTTGGTTGAACAGCATATCGCGGTGCCTTTTTAATAAATTTATCCCGTTTCTTGGGGTTAGGCAACGCTCTTCGCGGAGAATGTGACAGTGGCGACTGACAAAACAAATCTGCAACTGGTGATTAATGGCATCCTGAACGAGAACCCTATCTTTCGGCTTGTGCTTTCCATGTGTCCGGCGGTGGGGATCAGCACTACGGTGATGAATGGCTTTATGTTGGGGATCGCCGTGCTTTTTGTTCAGGTTTGTTCAAGCTGTACCATTGCCCTGTTCAAGAACGTGATCCATCCCCGGATTCGGATCCCCACTTACACCCTGACCATCGCCACCTGGGTGACGGTTATCGACATGGTTCTGGCGGCTTACCTGCCGGAGGCCTATGCCAAAATGGGCATTTTCATCAAGCTCATCGTGGCTTTTGCGATTATCACCATGCGTCTGGAAATGTTTGCCAGCAAGGAGAGTATCAACGCCTCGTTCTGGGACGGCATTGGCATGGGGCTTGGTTTCATGTTTGGCATGATGGCTCTTGGCCTTGTTCGGGAGCTGCTGGGGATGGGGACTATTCTTGGCTATGACGTGCTTGGTTTCAAGCCGCTGCTTTTTTTCGTGCTCCCCCTGGCTGGGTTTTTCTGCGTCGGCCTGATGATGGCCTTTTTTAACTATATAGAGATTGTCTACAAGCGAACCAAGCGGGCCTGAGCCATGACTATTCATATTATCAGACGGATATTGCCTTTTCTTGTCCTCGTTCTTGCCCTGCCGGCTCTGGTTCAGGCCCAGGAGTTGATTGCTGAAAAGAGCTTTGGCAAAGCGACAAATGAGATTGTGGTGACCTTTGCCGCCGCCGTGGATCGGGCTGTAGTTGAGAACCCGGCAAACTATCGGGTCTACGAGGAGCAGGACCCGGACATCCAGCTTGTGCTGGAAAGCGTTGTTCTGGCCGATGATCAGAAAACCGCCACTCTTATCTTTAAAGAACCGTTAAACGCCAGATTGTCTCATGTAGTTTCCGTAAGCCGCCTTGCCGAAAGCGGAGCGAAGGCAACCTTTAAGGTGATGAAGCCTTATCTTGGTTACCTGCTTTCGATTCTGGTCGGGGCGCTTCTGATCAACAATTTTGTCTTCACCAAGTATCTGGGGCTTTGCGTCTTTTTCGGCACCTCAAAGCGCAAAGATACGGCCAAAGGGATGGGGATCACTTTTACTATGGTCATAGTAGTCAGCGCTATTATGAGCTGGTTTTTTTATCAGTTCATCCTTAAGCCATATGGCCTGAACTTTTTGCAGATTGTGGTCTTTATCGGTCTGGTTTCTCTCACCGTACAGGCGGTCGACACGGTGCTGCGCAAGGTGAATCCCGCCCTGTTCAGTGCCTTTGGCGTGTATCTGGTGTTGGTCATTGCCAACTGCGTGATCATCGCGGTGCCGTTGATTCTGGCTGACAACGAATACAATTTTTGGGAGTCATTCATGCTTGCTTTGGGGGCAGGCGGCGGCTTTCTTCTGGCCTTGTATCTGATGAGTTCGGTGCGGGAACGGATGGATCTGGCCAATATCCCGCCAACCTTTAAGGGCGTGCCTATTGCCTTTATTGTTGCCGGACAGTTCGCCTTGGCGTTTTTGGGATTCTCTGGGCTGGCTCTTTTTTAGGATCCGTCAAGAATGCTGGGCAATTCTGGCCGCTAATTTACGGCTCATTATGCCGTTTTGGCTACTTGAAATGCCCAACATTTTTTACAACGGCTTAATTGCTCACCATTATTTTTTGCGGTGTAGCTCCTTTTATTGCATATGGATAAGGTAGCGAAATGGACCCAGCATTAGTAAAACTTGCCTTGGGTGGTATTGCCCTTTTAGGCTGCATTGGCCTATTTTTTGGCATAGGCCTTGCCTTGGCGGCGCATAGATTCGCGGTTGAGACCAACCCCTTGATTGAAGAGGTGTTGGAGTCACTGGCCGGGGCTCAGTGCGGCGGTTGCGGCTATCCTGGCTGTGAGGGCTATGCTATCGCGGTGGTTACCAATCCCGAGGTACCCCCCAATCTTTGCTATCCCGGCAAAGAAAAGGTGGCCGAGCGGGTGGCCCAGCTTACCGGCAAGAAGATGACCGTAGTTGAGGATATGATTGCTCTGGTGCGTTGCTCCCGTAAAGAAGGAAGGGTTAGTCACAAACACGAGTACATTGGCTTTGCCTCCTGTACCGCAGCTAATCTTGGTTTCGGTGGCCCGTCGGCCTGTAACTATGCCTGCATTGGCCTTGGGGAGTGCGCCGAGAGTTGTCCTTTTGATGCCATTGCCATGGTGGATGGCTTTCCGCTGGTAAACCCAGATAAGTGCGTGGCCTGTGGCACCTGCGTGCGGGCCTGCCCCAAGCGGATCATTGAACTGATGACCCTCAAGGCCAGGGTACATGTGCCGTGCAGCACCAAGGATCTGGGCAAGAATGTCCGCAAGGTCTGCGAGGTGGGTTGCATCTCCTGTCAGATGTGTGTGAAGAAATGTCCGGCCGAGGCTATTGCCTATACGGACGGCCTGATCAAGATCGACCATCCGAAGTGCATTGCTTATGGCCCGGAATGCCATGAGATCTGTGTGGAAAAATGTCCCCGCAATATCATGCGGAAATATGAGGGAAGAGCGGCTATTGCCCGGCAGGCTGATGGCCTGAAGATGGCATCTTGAGATAGTTACAAATGAAGGCGCAAGAGGCATATCCTCTAATCCTTTTTATTGCGTAGAGAGGGAAAAAATGAAGAAGAACTCAAGCATACTGCAAACGATCTGTAATCCGCAGAGAAGATCATTTTTGAAACTTTCCGGCCTGCTCGGCCTCGGCGTGGCCACCACCGCCTTGCTGCCCGCCTCTCAGGCGGAGGCGGTTCTTTTTGGCCCCAAGGAATACAAGGTTTCTTCGACCAGACTTGCCATGGGCTCTTTTTTAGCCATCACCATTATCCACTCTTCCCGGGATGAGGCAGAAAATGCCATTGGTCTTGCCTGGGAAGAGATTGATCGGTTGGGCGGGCTATTAAGCCGTCATGACCCTGCCACCCCGGTTTCACAGCTTAACAGTACTGGCGTGCTGCACAAGGCGCCGCCTGAGGTGCTTGAGGTTGTGGCTCGCTCTCTGTATTATCACCGGCAGACTGGCGGGGCCTTTGATATTACGGTCAAGCCCCTGGTTGATCTTTTCAAGGAGCGTTTTGCGGCCGAGGTGACGCCTTCCGAGGCCGAGATCAGCAAGCTTTTGCCTCAAGTAGGTTCTGATAAGATTAAAATCAGTTTTGCCGGGGGTGACATTTCCTTTGCCCGTCAGGGCATGGGGGTCACCTTGGACGGTATCGCTCCTGGGTATATCGTGGATCGGGTTTCTGCGCTTCTTGCCGCGAAAGGGCTTAGCAACCACCTCATCAATTGCAGCGGGGATATTCGCACCAGTGGGACGGCGGCCAAAGGCAAGCCCTGGACTGTTGCCATTCAGGATCCTGCTAAGCAAAAAGCCTATCCGGAGGTGGTGGCCATGGGCACTGGTGCCATCTCCACCTCGGGTAGCTATGAGGTTTTTTATGACAAGGAGAAAATGTTTCACCATATCGTCACCCCTCAGACCGGTCATTCGCCGCGACTGGCGACCAGTGTGACGGTTAAGGCCCTTTCGGTTATGGATGCAGATGCTTTGGCTACGGGCATCATGGTCATGCCGCCGAGGGAAGGTGTACGTTTTGTCGATAGTCAGCCGGGATGCGAATGTTTTGTGGTCGGTCAGGATGGCAGTTTCAGGAAATCTGCGCGCTGGAATCGGCTTGTCTGATTGTTCTTGATAGAGTGCGGCGCAGGCCTCGCTTGCCCCTGTGTCGTCTTATGACAATGGATTGTGGCACTCACGCAACTAACCATCTTTCTTGATTTCCCCTCCTATTTTACGAGATCGACGCCATTTTATGAAAACTACAAATCAAACCCATCGAACCAAGTTCATTTTTATCACCGGCGGCGTTCTCTCTTCCCTGGGGAAAGGGTTGGCCGCAGCTTCCATCGGTGCTCTTCTAGAGAGTAGAGGTCTGTCAATCACTTTCCAAAAGCTGGATCCGTATATCAATGTGGATCCCGGCACCATGAACCCCTTCCAGCACGGGGAGGTGTATGTCACCGATGACGGGGCGGAAACCGATCTTGATCTTGGCCATTACGAGCGGTACACCTCCGTGGTTCTGGGGCAGCGCAACAACTACACCTCGGGCCGCATCTATCATTCGGTGATCAGCAAGGAGCGGCGCGGGGAGTACCTGGGCGGCACCGTGCAGGTGATTCCCCATATCACCGACGAAATCAAGACGGCCATTAAGCAGTTTGAGGGCGAGGTGGATGTGGCCATTATCGAGATCGGCGGCACCATTGGCGATATCGAAGGCCTGCCCTTTCTGGAGGCGATTCGTCAGTTCCGCACCGATGTGGGGCGAGAAAATTCCCTCTATATCCATGTTACCTGGGTCCCCTACATCAAGACCGCAGGCGAGGTAAAAACCAAGCCTACCCAACACAGCGTCAAGGAGCTGCGGGCCATCGGCATCCAGCCGGATATCCTGCTTTGCCGCACGGAGGGGTTGCTCAGCAATGAGCTGAAGGCCAAGATCTCCCTCTTCTGCAACGTGGAGAAAGAGGCGGTGATTACGGCCCGCGACGTGGACAATATCTACGAGGTGCCGCTCTGTTTCCACGCGGAGGGGCTCGATGACATAATCCTCAACAAGCTCAATATCTGGACCGGGGCGCCGCGTCTGGACGCCTGGCAGGAGCTGGTCGAGCGGGTCAAGCATCCCAAACGCGAGGTGGAGATCGGCATCATCGGCAAATACGTCGATCTGACCGAATCGTACAAAAGCCTGCACGAGGCCCTGGTGCATGGGGCCGTGGCCAACGAGGCCAAGGTGCGGCTCCGTTATGTGAGCGCCGAGGAGATTGAAGAGAAGGGGGCCGACGAGCTGCTGGCCGGTTGTCACGGGGTTTTGGTGCCGGGCGGTTTCGGCAATCGCGGGGTGGCCGGCAAGATTGCCGCCGTGACCTTTGCCAGGGAGAAAAAAATCCCCTTTTTCGGCATCTGTCTCGGCATGCAGCTGGCGGTGATCGAGTTCGCCCGCCATATCGCCGGGATGAAAGATGCCGACAGCACCGAGTTTAACCAGTTGACCAGGCATCCGGTCATCTACTTCATCAAGGAGTGGTACGATTACCGCACCGGCAAGATCCAGATCCGCGACGAATCCTCCGCCATGGGCGGCACCCTGCGGCTGGGCGCGTATCCCTGCAAGATGGTGCAGGACACCTTTGCCCATCAGGCCTATGGCACGGACGAGATATCAGAACGGCATCGGCACCGCTACGAATTCAACAACGTCTTTAAGGACGAGCTGGTGAAACATGGGCTCATTATCAGCGGCACCTCGCCGGACGAGAAGCTGGTGGAGATTGTCGAACTGCCCGACCATCCCTGGTTTCTTGGCTGCCAGTTTCATCCGGAATTCAAATCCGGCCCTATGAAGCCGCATCCTCTGTTCACGAATTTTATCAAGGCAGCCTTGGAGAACGCGGGGATTTGAGGGGCGCTGTCTCCGCCTCCACGATTTTTGGTTTGCTCTCCCTTTAATGTGCAATAAATAGCTAATGATGTGCCACATCAATCATTGCAAGGAGCCATAGCCAGCGTGCAACTTTTTATCCGCGAAGCGCGTCAATCATTGTCGAATCTTGAGCAGATTTTGACCCAGGAAGGCGAGGTGACCATTACCAGAAGGGGAAAAGCAATAGCCCGTCTTCTCCCGCTTAACCGAGAACTTGTCATCCCCTCTCATAGAGCCCTCAGAGATAAATCCGCGTATCTGGATGCCGGTAGCGAACAGCTTGTCCGGATGGACAGGGATGAACGATGAGCAGTGGAATTTATTTGGACACCAGTGCCCAGGCAAAATGGTATCTCAATGAACGCCATTCGCCATGTGATCACAAGGGAGACAGGCGCGGTCATTCTGGCTATCGCGGATATAATCATGGCTGATGCCGCGAAATTGCCGGAGTTTGAGGTGATTTTGTTTTAACGGGGTCAGACGGAGGAAGAGGCACACTGTGCGTGTTGAAAGTTTTTTCGGTCAGGTGGAGAATATATGGCTGCCAAAGTAGAAAAAATCATGAATGAGGCTATGGGGCTCCCTCCGGCACTAAGGGCGTTTGTGGCAGAGAAACTTATCGAGAGTCTCGATGTTCAAGACTACCCCCTGTCGGCAGCATGGCAAGTAGAAATCCGGCGCCGTTGCGTCGAAATTGACAATTCCACCGACCGGCTGCGCGATGCCGATACAGTATTCAAAAACGCCTATGCGTCGCTTGCATGAAAGCGGTTGTTTTTCAGGAAGATGCCGAAACCGAGATGCTTGAAGCAGCAGCCTATTACGAGGCTCAGCAAGGTGATCTCGGCAGGCGATTTCTTGCCGCAGTGCAGGACGCTATTAATCGCATTTTGTTGAACCCGAGTTTGCACCCAAGGGGTATAAGTTTCGTTTGAGCAGACAAGCTGCTCAACTCAGCTTTATATCCTGTTGTGGAACTCGATGTTCAGCGGTGCCTTACAAAGATATTTCCTTTCGGGGTTCTTTTTCGTGATCGACCTGATAAAATCGAAGTGATTGCGGTAATGCATCTGCATCGTGATCCGAACTACTGGCAGGAAAGAAAGAGGGATAGTGGCTGTGAGTGTTGAGATAGCCAACAAATTAACAGTGCCCCCCGTTTACACCTCTCCGTTCACCCCCTAACGACTCTAACGAAAATCTTCTACTATCGAGACATGACTATTCAATTCGAGCCAACACGTTCCTACGTTTACAAAGCAGCCCGATACGAGCTGCTTCCGCACATAGCGGAGATAGTTCGCGACCGCGGAGACGAACTGTTCCTTCTTCGTGAGGTTTCCAAGCGATTGCTTTCGGAGACTTATACGCCGGAGCAGTTGGAAATTCGTATCAAAAAAGCGACATCAGACGTGACGGAGAAGATGAGTAACATCTTCGGGTTTTACATCCCCTTTCTGGCCGAGGGCCTGCGGGTCTTCGAAAACCTTGGCAGCGGGCAGTTCAGGAACATCTCAATCGACGAGGAATTAGCTGAAGCGGATGCCGTTGCCACTGATATCGATTCGAACGATTCTGGCATCATCTACGCCTATTCCTTCCCCTCAATAATGAAGAATGACGGCAAATTCCCAATCAAGGTCGGATTAACTACGACTGGCGATACTGATGCGAGAGTTAAGCAGCAATGCAAACAGACTTGCTGCTTTGAATATCCTTTGGTAATTAAAACATGGGAGGTCCAGAGGGTTGCTGCCATCGAAGATGCAATCCATTCGACGCTGGAAGCAAGAGGCTCAAAGTGTAAGGCACCAGGAACCGAATGGTTCGACACGACGCTTGAAGAGATTGAGACTATCGTGATGTTCGTTCAACCGACAGCACGTCCAGTTTCACGGTCATAGCTGAATAGGGCGTTAGAGGCCATTGTTGATTTGTTGACTAACATTTCCGGCCATCATTATCAAGGGTGAGCGGATGCCCAAGGATGCATCCTCTTTCCCTTTTGGCAAGTTTATCAAGATTGCCCCTTGGGCCTTACTGTAAGGAGAGCAAAAGTGGAGCCTGTTTCCATTCCCGGTTTTTTTGAGGTCGGCCCCAACCGGCCTTTTTTGTTGATTGGCGGGCCGTGTGTTATCGAATCGGCCGATCTGTGCCGCGAGGTCGCCGCAGGGCTTAAGGAGATCTGCGGTCGGCTGGGTATCTCCTACATATTCAAGGCCTCTTTCGACAAGGCCAACCGCACCTCCCTTGATTCTTTTCGTGGCCCAGGCCTGGTAGAGGGTCTGCGCATCCTGGCTGATATCCGCCGGGATTTAGGGGTGCCGGTGGTTGCCGATGTGCATGAGGTGGCTCAGGTGGGACCGGCCGCCGAGGTGTTGGATGTCTTGCAGATTCCCGCTTTTCTCTGTCGGCAGACTGATCTGCTGGTGGCTGCGGCGCAAAGTGGCAAGGTGGTGAGTCTCAAGAAAGGCCAGTTTGTCTCGCCTTGGGATATGCGGCACGCGGTGAGCAAGATCAACGCAGTGGCCAAGAATCGATTGATGCTCATGGAGCGTGGCACCACCTTTGGTTACAATAACCTGGTTGTTGATATGCGCGCCCTGCCGGTGATGCGCTCTTTTGGTTGTCCGGTTATTTATGACGCGACCCATAGTGTCCAGCTACCAGGCGGGGCAGGGGGCAGCTCCGGTGGCCAGCGCGAGTTTATCCCAACCCTGGCCAGGGCGGCGGTGGCAGCCGGGATCGATGGTCTGTTCATGGAGATCCATCCCGATCCGGCCAAGGCCCTTTGCGACGGGCCCAATTCCATGCCGATTAAGGCGGTGGAGCCCTTGCTCGCTCATCTCTTGGAGATTCATACCCTTGTCCAGCGTCAGATGGGGGAGGTCGGCCCATGAGCGACCTCGGCTCCTGCGGCGGTAAATATCCTTCCGACTGTGAGGTTATGGCGGGCTTGCGGCAACGGGCCTTGGCCCGCACCGAACAGGACGAGCGCGGCTATGTCTGGCGCAACTGCCTGCCGCTGGCCAAGGAAATCCGCCTGCTGCTTCTGGATGTGGACGGGGTACTCACCGATGGTTCCGTGGTTTATGCCCAGTCCGGCAGCGAATTGAAATCCTTTAACACCAAGGACGGCTTTGGCATTCGCCTTTTGCAGGAGGCCGGGGTGGAGGTGGGCCTGATTACGGCCCGCAGCTCCGAGGCGGTGCAGCGTCGGGCCCAGGATTTGAAGCTGGCCCATGTTTATCAGGGGGTGCGCAACAAGATCGATATTTTTGCCCGGATTCTTGCCGAGCAGCAGCTTGTCGCCAAGGAGGTCGCTTACATGGGGGATGACTGGCTTGATCTGCCCCTGCTCAGCC
>Ga0208863_1001233_pt1 | contig 17114 bp, 19 predicted proteins | sample RifOxyD3_FD_184040 | JGI IMG/M metagenome (GOLD analysis project Ga0208863, IMG submission 184040) | Soil microbial communities from Rifle, Colorado - Rifle Oxygen_injection D3 (SPAdes) | ecosystem: Environmental > Terrestrial > Deep subsurface > Rock core/Sediment | place: Rifle, Colorado...
GTTGACACTTTGTCCACCGTTGCCACCTGCACAAAAAGTATCGATACGAAGATCTGAATCTTTGATTTCAAATTCTTTTTCTTCTACTTCTGGCATGACGACAACACTAGAAGTTGAGGTGTGGATACGTCCTGATTTTTCGGTTTCTGGAATTCTCTGTACACGATGAACACCCATTTCGTATTTCATATCTTTGTAAACATTTTTGCCTTCAATTGAAAAGATGACTTCTTTGAAGCCACCAATTCCAATTTGATTGGAATCTATTAATGTTGTTTTCCAACCTTTGCTATCGGCGTATTTCATATACATACGCATGAGTACGCCAGCAAAAAGAGCAGCTTCGTCGCCACCAGCTCCACCGCGTATTTCGACGATTACATTTTTTTTGTCCATTGGATCTGTTTCTCTAGTCATTTCAGATAGTTCTTCCTCTAATTTTTCTTTTTTTATTTTTGTTTCTTCCAAATCTAGCTTTGCCATCTCGACTAAATCGGCATCTTCTCCTGCCAAGATTATTTCTTCATTATCTTTCAAATTGCTTTCTATTTTTTCTAATTCTTTTACTTTTTCTGCTATCACTTTCAAGTCATCGTATTCTTGAGCTGCAGTTTTCAATTTATTTTGGTCAGCAATAATAACAGGATTTTGGAGATCTTGTTCTAGTTTATTGTATTTGTTTTTGAGATCAATATACTTCTGTAACATATTTTTTTAAATAAATTGAGATGAATAGAGATAAGGTTGAAATAATTATAGCATTTTATTGTCGTATTGTCGTATTGTTAAATTGTTACTAACGATTTGTTTGCCTGCCGGCGGGTAGGTTACTTGTTATTTGAAATTTATTTGGTAGAACCTTTTTAGAGGTCTTTATTTTAGATAAATAAAAAACAGGCCAAAGTAAGACCCGTTTTTGTAATATGTGAAAACTATTTTTCTGTTCCTACTTTTTTGGTAGCGCGAGCAGTTCTCTTGGCTTTTTTACCTTTACGAACATCAGCTGCAGCAGCTTGTTTGCCCATTTTTTCTTTGAATTTTTCTACACGACGAGCAGTATCAACAAGAGATTGTTTGCCTGTGAAGAATGGGTGAGAAGCTGAAGAAATTTCCATGTTGATTTCAAAATATTTGACGCCAGCTACTTCACGAGTCTTGTCAGATTTCAAAGTAGAGGTAGTAAAAAATTCAGCACCACAAGAAGTGTCTACAAAAATGACTGGGTTAACTGTCGGATGAATGTTTTTTTTCATATATAAACGCTGATTTCCGCGGATAATTAAGCTGATAGACGCGGATTTAGTTTTTTAATAGCGAGTGGATTATAGCAAGATGTTCTTTTTTTGTCAAGTATTGGCTGTTTATTGTTGACTATGAGTTAAGAGTAGTTTATTATATAAATAAGTGAACCATTGTTCTATTGCCCCATTGTTCTATTGTGGTCTAAATATCAAAGTCAATATTACAATGGGTCAGTGAGGCAATGGGACAATATAATTTAACAAAATATTTCCTAAAATTAGCCAAATTATCTTTAATCTAATAAAATTATGGACAAAAATAAAATACACATAAACCAAGATCTTTGTACTGGCTGTGGCACTTGCTCGGCTATTGCGCCTGATTGTTTTAGGCTAAATGACGATTTTAAGGTTGAAGTCTTGGAAAATGGGAGTTGTGATGAGGAATCTGTGAAGATGGCAGAGGAAAGTTGTCCAAGTGGGGCGATTTCTATTCATTAAAACATTTCTGCCCAAGGCGGATCAGTCTACGCTGAAAAACACTAGAACATTAAAACAATCCCTCTTTTTGTGAAAGACGAGATTATTTTTTATATCAATTCTCTATCTTTGCGAAGTTTTTCTTGAACATATCTAAAAAGGTCTTTTTTTGCCTGTTCTCTATATTCTTCTTTGGTGTTAGCCAAAAATTCTAAGACATCTACACCGTAATATTGTTGAAAAAAACGTTCAAATATTTCTGGATAAGTCCAAGGTTTCTCCATAATATGTTTACCTGTTTTTTGTTCTTTTTTTGTAATTTCATCATGTTCATCAAATAATTTTCTAATTATCTTTCGTAAAAAAGTAGCTTCTGCAGGAGTAGGTTCGAAGCCGTCTCTTCTTAAGTGTTCTAATACTTCTTTATACCATTCCATAACTGTTTGTTCAAATTTTTCATCGCCGTTTGTTCCAGTTTCTCTAAAAAGTGACATAATTTTTTATGATTAAACTTTATTATTATTTTTTTCAAATATTCTAGTTAAGATTTCTTTTCGTAACATGAGGTGTGGAGTTACTGCTATATTACTTTCTAAATCATAATCAAATTCTGGAAAAAAGTTTTGGATGTATTTCAATGATTTTTCATCTTTGAAAATGATAGTATTTCTTTTCGCTCCGAGTTCAATTGTATTCAAAAAAACTATTTTTTGTTTTTTTCTTTTTAGATATTTTTTGATTTCAGATTTTTTACTTTCTAACAATTGTTTAGCATCCCAGATTTCTAGCTGAGCAATATACAGTTTGTCTTCTATTATTTTGGAATCATTTTCCAATGAGTTTTCCAAATCATTTTCTATATTTTGTTGGACACTCTCAAAATAATCACTTTCAAAATTGTTGGCCAAGTCGAAATGTTTTTTTAATTCTTCATAAGCATCTCTATCTTCGTCGGTGCGTATTTTGGCTTGAAAGTACAATGTATTGGAGAGTATCGCAACTGCCAAAAGCTCAGCAGATAATGGTGATATTCTATCTAGTAAATTGTTTTTCTTAAATTCTCGAAAGATGAGTGTAGCGGCTGCACCGATAGGCTCAATAATGGCATTGCTTCCTAATTTTTCTTGCCAAAAATTTTCAAATCCTGGATGATGATCAAATATTTTGGAAACTTGGTTGAGCTCAACACAGCTGTCGAAGTGATTGTAATCTGAAATATCTACTAATACAAAAGATTTTTCTTTTATATTATTTACAACTTCAATATCATTTTTGTATTTGCATTTCTCTTTATATTTTTTTGGTACACTAGCATTAGCTACACCGCTACTAAAAGCAATTACTTCTTCACCTTGTAGGGATAATAATTCTTGATAAGCAAAAATACATGCAAAGGAATCCATGTCTAGAAAAGTATGTCCTGAGGTAATTATGGTGACCATAGTTTATACAAAATCTTTGAGTTCATCAGGAAAAAGTTCAAAAACATTTTTTCCTTGTCCTTTTGTTATATCTAAATCTAATTTTTTACAAATATCTATCATTGCTTTTTCGCTTTGAGTTTCAATTTCTAAATAAGTCGGTATGTCTTCAACAGTGTCAAATTCAAAGTGTACATCATCCATTTCATAGTGTTCACGATGTTTTTTCAAGATATTTGTTTTGGTGAATTCTAATCTTTCAAACAATGAAATTGTTTTTTCTAAATCGTCTACTTGTATTTCTATTTCTTCTTTGTTGTGCATCTGTGAACTTTCGTTTGGTCCCTTATAATTCAAAACTACACTGTCATTTGTTTTTCGAAGACGTAGAATTTTTTTTGAAGAATCTCGAAAATCAAAACCTTCTTTACACAAAAAAAGATTTTCCATATCTTTTTCGTAAGTTTTTTTAGCACCGAGATCTGTTATTTTCTTTTTTATTTCTTCGATATTTATGTCTATAAATTTTAGTTCTACTTCTTGCATAGTTTTATTCTTGATTTAAATATTTTTTCTTATTATACAATCTAATACTATTCAAGGCTCCAAAAAGTGAAATGACAAACATGACGATAAAAAGAGTTCGAAAGCCAAACATATTGGCCATATAGCCACCGATTACTGCAGCTAGACCAGTCACAATGAAACTGAGAGCTTCCCACAAGCCCCAGTTTGAGGCTTCTTCTTTGACTTTGACATAATGTGAGTAAATAGCATCAAAAGCTGGACTAAGTATCGCCACAGACAATCCTAGAAGTACTTGCGTGAAGAGAAGAGTCGCTTGGTTGTAAACAAAAATATAGGATAGACAAGCAATACTAGTTAGGGCATAACCTAGGACCACAAATTTTTCTTTGTGTTTGGCTCTATCTTCCCATTTGCTAAGTAAGTACATGACGACACCAGCGGTGATCATATAGACTGAATAAGCCCAACTAGCGTCGAGAATATCTCCACCAATTTCTTCAACGAAGATAGCGTAGATGGGACCAATCATACCAAGTGAGAGATTGATCCAACTGTCAGAAATGAGTAAAATTTTTATGCCTTGTTTCATATTTTTTATTTACTTATTTTGTTATAATATTTTTTTCTAAATAAGATTTTATTTTTTGCATTAGTTCCCCATGTTTTTCTTTATTAAACTTTGGAGCATTTTGCCAATCATAAAACCAGACTGGTTTTTTTCTTCTTTCTTCTGTTTCGTTTTTGTAACGAGGAAAAATGTGAGCGTGCAAAGCTGTTTCGGTGTTACCCAAAATTTCATAATTGATAAGATAGCAATCGGTGACAGCTAGTAAAGCATCACCAACAATTGACATATCATTTAGAAAATCAATACGTTGCTCTGAGTCTAATGAGTTTAGTGATTCAACGACTGGATCTGCCAGCAAAACACAATAGCCTTCAAGAAATTGAACATCACCAAGTACTAGCCAACCACTTTTCATTTTGCAAATTACAGTTTCATTTTTTCCTTGTTGTGCTAAAGAAACACGTTCGTGGATGAGGGTCATATTATTTTTATTTATTTTATTAAAACACTTTTTTCCAAATAAGATGTTATCTCTTCTTGGAAATTCTCAAAATTTGTGTATAGAATAGATTTTATACCAAATTTTGTGGAAGCCTCTGTATTTTTTAATTTATCATCAATGAAAATGCAATCTTCAGCTTTTTCACCAATTAATTCTAAACCTTTTTGAAAAAAATTTAGATCAGGTTTCCTAACTTTTATTTCACAAGAATAAATACACTTGTCAAAATATTTTTCAAAATCAGTAGCTTCTTGAAAATCTTTTATATCACGTTTGCTAAAGTTGGAAAAAATGTAGAGTTTGAATTTTCCATAGAGATTATTTTTTAAGAACTCCCACATCTGATTATTTTCTGTAACAACAGAAGCGACTTTTTGGTAAAAATCTTTTTCACTCAAATCATTTATATTTATTTTCAATTCGTTCAAAATTTTTTCATAAAATTCATGTTCATCAATGGCGTCTATATTTCGCAAATTATTCCAAGTTCTCCAAATTTCATAAATATCTTCTGCATCTTTATCTAAATTAAAAGTATCCTTCAACCAATTGTTGAGAGTATGATTGTCATAAAAGCGGAGGACGCCTCCTATGTCAAAGATGATGGCTTTGGGCATATTTTATATTATTTTTTTAATAGTTGTAATATTAAACCAATCATTTTATTTTTATCTTTTGGATTGCTTTCTGCTACGAGCAGTGTCAAAACAGTAAGTGCTTCTGGTGTGATTTTGTCTTTTCTCAAAATACCAGACTTATTCAAAAACCATACAAATGCAAAAGCACCACTGCGTTTGTTGCCATCAACAAAGGGGTGGTTTTTGACTATAAAATATAGAAGATGGGCGGATTTTTCTTCTAGACTAGAGTATGCATCTTTTCCAAAAACAGTTTGAAAAATAGAACCAATAATACCTTGTATAGCATCTACTCCGCGTTCTTGTCCAAAAAGTTTACTGGCTTCTTTCTTTTTAAGTAAATCATTTTTGAGTTCTTGCAAAGCTTTTTGCAATTCATCGGCGGTAATTTTGACTTGTTTTTTTCTGGTGCCTGTTTTTGGTAATGTTTCTTTGTCATAAGCATCAAGTGACAACCAAGTTCCCGCAAACATTTTGATTAGTTCTAGTGCATCCCGTGCATTTACTTGCCCACCATTTGGAAGTAAATTTTTGACAGACTCTATCGCTTGTAAAAATTCATCATAATTTTTTGCTAATACTTTTTTGTTGATGGTATAGCCTTTAGTTATGTGTTCACGCAAAGTTTGAGTTGACCATTTGCGAAAAGTTATTGCTACCTTTGAGTTTGTTCTATATCCGACTGATAGAATTACATCTAGAGAGTAAAAAGTGACAGGTTTATCTGAATTTGCAATATGCATTTTTTGCATATTGCTTTTTTCTTTTATTTCACCATCTTTGAAAATATTACGAATATGTCTGGAAACAACTGATTGGTCAACATCAAAAAGCTCGACAATTTGTGCCTGGGTCGCCCAAATTGTTTCTCGTTTGAAATCACCCTTAAATTCAAGAGCCCCTTTTTTGGATTGGTAGATAATAATTTTATTTTTTTTCATAAAATTTGTTGTTTAATTGTAATATATTATACCAACAAATATCAAACAAAACAAAAAACCGCCTTTCGACGGTTTTCAAATTATTATTCACTAGTCTTTCCATCAAAATGTTCTTCTATCTCCTCAGCTTTGGTATGCTCTACCAAACCATCTTTGTGCTCTGGTGGAGAATAGACGGTGTATAGTTTCATTTCTGTGTCGCCAGTGTTGATGATATTGTGCTTAGCTCCAGCTGGGACCACTACAGCGAAATCAGCTTGTAAGTCATGTTCGACACCGTCAAGGATTGCTTTACCAGTACCTTGTTCAATACGGATGAATTGGTCTAGGTGGTGGACTTCCATACCAATTTCTCCGCCAGGTTGGAGGTTCATGAGGACCAACTGACTATTTTTGGCTGTGTAGAGCACTCTTCTATAATCTGTATTTTCTAATGTTTCTTTTTCGATGTTTACTATGTAGCCTTTCATATGCGTATGAAATTAAAAATTATATTTAGCTAATTTTAGGGAAAATTTTGCTAAGTTACATTGTCCCATTGCCTCACCCTCCCAAGGCGGGCAGGCTGACCCATTGTAATTTTGACTTTGGTATTTAGACCACAATGGAACAATGGGGCAATAGAACAATGATTTGTGTTACTTATATAATACACCCATCCTACCACAAGTTCAACTGTATATAGCATATTTGTAGCTCAACCTTGACAAATTTTCTATAATGTTATATTATTCTAGCCGTTACAGCTTAGCTGGAAACGTTTTATAAATCCCTCACCTTCCTGATGTTTTCCTGCCCGCCGAATCGGCTGGTTTCTGGAAGAGAGGATTAAGGAAAATGCTATATGAAAATTCCTTCAGTCTTGGAGATGCTCCAAGCCGGTGTTCACTTTGGACACAAAGGGTCTCGTTGGTACCCAAAGATGAAACCTTTCATCTTCACATCACGTAACCAAGTTCACATTATTGACTTGGAAAAAACTGCGGCTCAACTAGAAATAGTTTTGCCACAAATTAAACAAATGGCTGCAGAAGGTAAACAAATTCTTTTTGTTTCTACCAAACCTCAAGCCAAAGCTATCGTCAAAAAAGCTGCACAAGATTGTGGAATGCCATTTTTGGTTGATAGATGGATCGGTGGAATGCTTACCAACTTTGATGAAATCAGAAAGTTGACTAAGAAATATATAACTCAAAAAGATCAATTGGAAAAAGGTCAACTTGGTAAATATACTAAAAAAGAACAATTGGAAATTGCTAAGAATCTTGAAAAAAAGGACAAATATTTGTCAGGTCTTGTAAATTTGGATAAGAGTCCTGATGCAGTATTTATTCCTTCTATGCAATGTGAAAAAACTACTGTTACAGAAGCCAACAAAATGAATATTCCTATTATTGGTGTTTGTGATACAAATGCTAACCCAAACAAAGCTGAATATATCATTCCAGCCAACGATGATGCTGTAAAATCTATTGAAATGATGGTAGGTCTAGTACGTGACGCTGTCAAAGAAGGTCTTGAAGAAAAAGCAAAAAACGCTGCTTCTGTAAAAGTTGAAGATAAAACAAGTAAATAATTACTTTGTTAGAAATTGTTCCACTGCACCATTGTCCCATTGTGGTTTTCACATTGACAATTTGACAATGGAACAATGTGGCAATCAAAATAAAAAATATAACTTTAGTTAATTGAACATACAATTACTAAAGGATTTACTTTTAAAAAACGTATTATGTCTATATCTGCTTCAGACATTGCTAAGCTTCGTGCTCAAACAGGAGCTGGCATGATGGATTGTAAAAATGCTATGGAAGAGTCCAATGGTGACTTCGAAAAAGCAATTGATTGGTTGCGCACAAGAGGTGTTGCCAAAGCTGCCAAGAGATCTGGCAAAATCGCTGCTGAAGGAAAAATATTCACTTATCTTCACGGTGCTGGAAAAATTGGTGTGATGATAGAATTGAATTCAGAGACTGATTTCGTTGCCAAAAATGATGCTTTCTTGACTCTTGGTAATGACATCACTATGCACATTGCTGCGATGAATCCAAAATATCTTTCTCGTGAAGAAGTTTCTGCTGAAGATATGACTAGAGAAAAAGAAATTTACCGCGCTCAACTTACAGCTGAAGGTAAACCAGAAGCTATGATTGAAAAAATATTGGAAGGAAAAATGGGTAAATACTATTCTGAAGTTTGTCTTCTAGAACAAGCTTTCATCAAAGATGAAGACAAGACTATTGAACAATTGCTTACAGCAGCTTCTGGATCAATTGGTGAAAAAATCAGTCTTCGTCGATTTGCTCGTTTCGAAGTTGGTGAAGGTATTGAAAAGAAAGTAACTGACTTTGTGGCTGAGGTGAATGAACAACTAGGTGCGTAAACATTGCAACACTTAAACATTGCAACAAAAAAACACTCTCGATTTGGTCGGGAGTGTTTTTTTTGTTACTAAATTTTTATTAACACTTTTTTATTTATTTTTTAATTTTTTGATATAAAATATAGACAAGTAAAAAAATTAGACCGTAACCAACTATAAGTCCACCTATTATTCCAGTCCATTCTATCCATTCCAGAGGTCCTCCATCTAATCCAAGACCACGGCAAAGATCATTTGTGTCAAACTTACAGATTGACCAAAGAATAATGTCGCTTATCCATACTCCGATTTTTGCAGGATATGCTAAAACTAATAATAAATTTTTGTTGTCAATGTGTTTTTCAAACACTAGGGCAATTACTATCAAGAATATAGCAAATAAACAACCTGAAAAAAAAGGAATTAATTTTGAGGTTTTATATTGCATTTTTTTATGTTTAAAAGTTATTTGTTTTTATTATACCTGACAATAAAGAAAGTATGCAAATTGGTGGAATCAAAAACACTCTCGATTTGGTCGGGAGTGTTTTTTTGGATTGTATATTTAAATAAAAATTTCACATAACGTTTCAGTATATCTGATGTTTGTCGTAGCGATAGCGAAGGCAAATATGGGTGGAGGCTTGTGTAGGTACGGAGCAAGCCGTAATTGCATACACAATATTATATGTTGTAATGAAAATAAATTACCATTCTGTAAGAATGGTAATTTATTTCTGATATTTTTATTCAAGGATCTCTACTGTTTCTACAAGAATATTATTTACAATTTCTCTTTTTGTAACTCGAAATTTTGTGTCTCTTGGTAATAAAAATTCTCGTTCACCAAAGGCATCATTTGGCATATAGTCTGGTAGATATATTCCTTTTTTACCCTGAGGAATGTTGATGATTTGTACAGTTTTTCTAGTTGTTTTTTTTGTGATTGTATCTATATCTATTTCAGATTCTAAGGTAGTACCCACGTAGCATGGACTTGTGAATTCGTCTGGGCTTGGGGTATCTATGCTCAATCCTCTGTGAACTATTAATGGTTTTGCTACACCGTCTATGCGAAGAAAAATAGAATCCATTATCCTGGTTTCTAGTTCGAATCGTGCAGCTAGTTCTGGTTTTATATGTTCTGTTTGGCTAGCAGCCTTTTTGCCTAAATAAATGTTTAGATTACCACCCGATGCCTGGTAATCAGAAAGAACCCTTATTTCTTCATCGGTTAAGGATTCTATTTTTTGTTCAGTTTCAGATGATGCCTTTGGGGGCTTTTCGTATGTTGGTATCTCAGCCATAAATTTTGAGGATTACTTGAATAAAAATATCAGAAATATTGAAAAATTTATATTTTTTGCTTTTCATTATTGCATATAACGTTCAAGAGTATGCGAAGTTTTTGCGTAATGGAATGGAGCAAAAATTTAGGTGAAGGAATTTTTTACTCCTTATTAAATTATAGATGAAAAATTCCTGAACCGCATACTCTTTGTTAGGTGATGTGTGACGCATTCTCATTTGATGGGTATGTGATTTTGTTTATAGTATGGTTCATTTCCGTACCTCTTATTATATGCACGCATTGTTTCGCGTTGAAAACGACTGAGCTTCTCACGGTCTATTTCAGATAGTTTTAAATAATGCATTTTTGAGCATTTTTCAGGTTCCATTATTCTAGGAATGCCAGATTCTAATTTACATAAATAGACTGGTACTACCCAAAATGGAAAATTCTCTCCTGGTAAAACCATAACTGTGAGAAGCTCATCAATTCTAATTTTTACATCATCACCAAGTTCTTCTTTGACTTCGCGAAACAATGCCTCGTGTAGATTTTGTTCATCATCAACACCTCCACCGACACCTTCCAGCATACCTATTTCGTCACGAGCTTTTGTGCCTCTTTCAAGCAGGATCACATACCCATTATTCTTAAAAATTAATGAGCCTACTGCAATCTTATAAGGTTCATGAGGTTTATTAATAGTTTTTAGATATTTACTTAATTCGGAAATTGTTTTCATAGGATTGTTAATTTTTGAGAAAGAAGGCGCCACATTTCACCTAACTCCGTGTTAAACGAACTTCTTAAAATAATTGCTAAAATACGCATTATTTTTTGTTTGAAACTTGTTATAAGAAGTTTTCTATAAAATTACACTAATTATAATGTTTTTTCCTGAACATAGCAAATAACTTTTGACTTTATAGACTTTACAGACTTTCGACTTATCACACTCATCCCCAAATTGACAAAACACTCATTTTATCATATAATCTAACCCACTAATGTCAGCATAAATTTGCGTTATAATCCGTAATTATCTGAGTTTAATAATATATATATGAAAACTTTACTAAAAAACTTTTTAATCGTCTTTGGTGTGCTACTTGTTATCACAGCTTTGCTAAGCACAGCCAATTTCAATACTAAAAAACCTGAAGTCGTCGGTATCAATGCTCTAATTCAGGACATCAATGATGAAAGTGTCAAATCTATTGAAGTAAAAGGTGATTATCTTTATGCTACTTTGAAAGATGAAAATGCCTCTCAACTGGAGGTAAAAAAAGAAATGGGACAATCTTTTTCTGAATTAATGAGCAATTATGGTGTCTCTCCTGAGAAATTAGCCAAAGTAGATGTTTCTGTCAAAGATGAAACAGGTTGGAAATTTTGGGCAGCAGTCATAGCTCCTTGGATTGTACCTTTGTTACTTTTTGGAGTACTTATTTATTTTTTCACTCGTCAAGTCAAAGGTGCCAACAACAAAGCTATGGGTTTTGGACAAAGTGGTGCCAAAGAAGCTAAACCAGATAGTAAAGACAAAAAAACTTTCAAAGATGTCGCTGGTGCCAAAGAAGCTAAGGAAGAATTGTTAGAAATTGTTGATTTCCTCAAAAATCCAAAAAGATTTACTGACATGGGTGCTAAGATTCCAAAAGGTTTACTGCTTATGGGTTCACCTGGAACTGGAAAAACACTGCTAGCCAAGTCTATTGCTGGTGAAGCTGGTGTACCATTTTTTCACATCTCTGGTTCTGAATTCGTGGAAATGTTTGTTGGTGTTGGTGCGTCTCGTGTCCGTGACTTATTCAACAAAGCTAAGAAAGTTGCTCCTGCCATTATTTTCATCGACGAAATCGATGCTGTTGGTCGCAAACGTGGTTCTGGTCTTGGTGGAAGTCATGATGAAAGAGAGCAAACACTCAATCAAATCTTAGTTGAAATGGATGGTTTTGATCCAAATCTTGGTGTCATCGTTGTCGCTGCTACCAACAGACCTGATGTGCTTGATCCTGCTTTACTTCGTCCTGGTCGTTTCGATCGTCGTATCGTGATTGACATGCCAGATATCAATGACAGAGAAGAAATCTTGACTGTTCACGCCAAAAATAAACCTTTGGTTAAAGAAATTTCTCTTCGTAAAATTGCGGAGCGTACTCCTGGTTTTTCTGGTGCTGATCTTGCTAACTTGCTAAACGAAGCGGCTATCACAGCTGTCAGACAAAATAAAAAACAAGTAGAAGAAATAGATGTACTTAGTAGTATTGAAAAAGTAATGCTTGGACCTGAAAAGAAAAATCGTGTTATGACTACCAAAGACAAAGAAATGACTGCTTATCACGAAGCTGGTCATGCTATTGTTGGACATTTTTTACCTCACTGCGACAGAGTTCGCAAAGTTTCTATTATTGGTCGTGGTATGGCTGGTGGTTATACTTTATCAATGCCTGACAAAGATGTTTATTACAATACTCTTGCTAAATTCAATAATGATTTGGCCATGATTTTGGGTGGCTTTGTTACTGAAAAACTTGTTTATGGTGACGATATGTTGTCCACTGGTCCATCTAGTGATCTCAAAAAAGCTACAAGTATTGCTCGTTCTATGGTACTTCGTTATGGTATGAGTGACAAGCTAGGTCCTCGTCAATATGCTGAAAATGAAGAAATGATTTTCTTGGCTCAAGAGATTCATGATAAGAAAAATTATAGTGAAAAAACTGCTGAGATGATTGATGAAGAAATTGATAGAATTTTGGCTGAAGCTAGAAAAACAGCTGAAAGAATAGTTGCTGAAAATCGTCCTCAAATGGATAAATTAGTAGCCGTGCTTATTGCTGATGAAACTGTGGAAGAAGACAAATTTGTGGAGATTGTTGGTAAAGGGGTGCATCACGATGAAGAGGGCGTTGAAGTGAAGCCTTAATTTTAATATTTTGATTTTAAAATTGTCCCATTGTTCTACTGTTCCATTGTGGTTTTATACTGACAGTGAGGCAATGGAACAATGGGACAATTTTTTCTTTCTTATTTGTTTTATATTTTTTTAATCTATACATGTGAATTATTTAATAATCATCGTCTCAATTTTACTTTCCGCCTTTTTCTCCGGCATAACCATCGGTTTTTTGGGATTGAAAAAAACAGAGTTACAAAGCAAAATTAAAGCAGGAAATAAGAGAGTTGTTAAGATTTATGAAGTAAGAAAAAATGGTAATTTGCTTTTGATTACTTTGCTTTTTGGTAATGTATTAGTGAATTCAATAGTTTCTGTCTATTTGAATTCTATGTTTTCTGGTTTAATTGCCATAGTATTGTCTACTGCTTTGATAGTTTTATTTGGTGAAATTGTTCCACAAGCTATTTTTTATCGTCATGCTTTGAAACTGGGTTATCATTTGGTACCTTTGGTCAAAGTATTTATTTTTATTTTTTATCCAGTTGCTTGGCCTTTGTCCAAACTTCTTGATCTTATCTTGGGTGAAGAAGAAGAAAATATTTGGTCTAAGCGTGAAATGAAAGAGATAATAAAAATTCATGAAGATTCAGAAGACTCTGAAATTGATAGAGATGAAGAAAAAATATTGTTAGGTGCGCTTTCTTTTTCAGATAAAAGTGTAAAGGAAATCATGACTCCAAAAAATGTGGTTTTTTCACTCGAAGAATCTGAAAAGTTAGATGAAAATGTTTTGAACGAAATAAAATATTCTGGATTTTCTAGAATACCAGTCTATAGTGAAGAAAAAGATAATATTGTGGCCGTACTCAATGTGAAGTCTCTTATAAATTTGTCAACAAATAGAAAGGTCTCAGATGTTCATCTGGAAGAAAAAATATTTGAGATAGATGAGGGCACTAAGCTAGATGTCTTGCTCAATATATTCATCCAAAGAAAAAGTCATATAGCTTACGTAGTAGATGAGTACAAAACATTTTTGGGAGTAGTCACAATGGAAGATTTGCTAGAAGAGATTCTTAAGATGGAAATAGTAGATGAAACTGATAAACATCGAGATATGAGACAATATTCTAGAAGCTTACAAGAGAAGAAAAAGAAAAAATAAAAACATATTTGCACAAGCCAGCTAAACAATAGCTGGCTTTTTGTCGCTTGATTTCAAAAAATATGATATACTATATTTGAAAATTATTTTTCATTTATTTTTATATTACATAATTTTATGAAAGAACCAACATATCGTGAGGCTCTCATCAAAGGTTGGCATTTGGCTTGGCATCATAAATCATTGTGGGTGTTTGGTCTTTTTGCTGCTTTTTTGGGACAAATGGGGATTTTTGAATATTTAGTTCAATCTTTTGTTGGAGCTAGACAAGTAGAAACGCCGTCTACCTTTTTTTACATGCACGATGTTTTTAGAGGTTTTAATTTTAGTGATTTTATTGGTTTGTTTCATACTTCAGCTGACAAAGTAATTTGGTTAGTTTGGTTAATTGTTATTATTCTGGGATTGCTGGCTATTCTTACTTTTGTTTCTGTAGTTTCTCAAGGTACTATTGTTCATAATACTGCTAAATCTCTTGGTGGTTTGCATCTAAAGCTTACTTCTGTAGAAAAATCTTGGCATGAGAGTAGAATTCATTTTTGGAGATTATTTACTTTGAATTTTTTCAAGAAAATTTTGACACTTTTATTTGTGACATTTATTACCTGGGGTATGTTGAATGCCAATTTGTCAGCTAAAGCGGGTGATATGTTCTTATTTATGGCGATATTTTTGTTAGCTACTATGTTGGGTATGGTAATGTCTTTGTGGTTAATTTATGCTGTGGGTTATGTGGTTGTTGAAGAAAAAAAATTATTAGAATCTTGTCGTTTAGCTTGGCGTTTATTTACTAGACATTGGTTAGTTTCTCTTGAAATTGGTTTTATTTTTATAATTTTTAATATTTTCTTGGTATTATTAGTTTTTGCTGGTATGTATGTACTATTTTTGCCAAGTTTGTTTTTGTGGACTTTGGTTGCTGTAACAGGTAATACGTTGTTGTATTTCTTAGGAGTTTTATTGGGTTTTGTATTATTTTCATTATATGTAATGTTGATTTCTTCTATATTTGTGATATTTAGTACTTCTACTTGGACATATTTATTTATGAAAATGCACAAAAAAGGTTTGAGAAGTCACTTGGTAAGATTGATTCATGATTAAAATATCTCTTGTTTTTTATTTTTAGATTTTAACTTTATTATTTATTATGTCTAATGGTTTTGGATCAATTGATGATTTGTTAAGTAAACAAAGTGGACAAAAAACCAATAGTCCTGTTAGTGCTACCGCAAAAAATGTTGAAGAAAAATTTGAAAACAAAATGGTAGATATTAAGAAAAAAGAATTGGAAATTTTGGCCGAGAGTTATGCTTTTAATATTGGTTTACCACATATCAATTTGATGAATTTTCCTATTACTCAGGAAGCTTTGAAACAAATTCCAAAAGAGATTGCTGAATCTCTTGGAGTTGTTTGTTTTTTTGTTAGTCAAGATGAATTCCGTCTAGGTGCGTTGGATCCAGAAAAAGCAGGTGTAAAAGATTTGTTAGAAGAATTATCAAAAAAGAGGTATGGTAATGGTTTGCTATATGTTATTTCAGAAGTTAGTTTCAAAAAAGTTTTGAAGCTTTATGATAATTTACCAAATTTAAAACCTATTACCAAAGATTTGGATATTAAGGTGGAAGATTTACAAAAAGTTCAAGCAGATGTCAACGATTTTACAAGTGTACAAAAATTACTTGATAGTAGTAATACTACTGATATGCTTACCATTATTTTGGGAGCTGGACTAAAAGTAGATGCTTCTGATGTACATGTTGAAACTGAACAAAATAGGGTTATTGTTCGTTTTCGTTTGGATGGTATTTTGCAAGATGTATCTGAATTGTCCAAGGACATTTTTCAAAAGCTCATATCTCGTATAAAACTTATTTCTGCCTTGAAAATAAATATCAATAATAAGCCACAAGATGGACGTTTTACTATACATTTACCTGAATATGATGTAGATGTTCGTGTTTCTACTATTCCAACAGTTTTTGGTGAAAGTGTAGTTATGCGTCTTTTGGTGCAAAAACAAGCAGATTTAACATTGGAAAATTTAGGATTTTCAGAAAGAGATCTAAAAGTTTTGAGTGAAGAAATAAAAAGACCGAATGGTATGATTATCACTACAGGGCCTACGGGCAGTGGTAAGACTACAACTCTTTATTCTATTTTAAAAATTTTGAATAAACCTGGTGTAAAAATAATAACTTTGGAAGATCCTGTAGAATATCGTATGGAAGGTGTTAATCAAAGTCAGATAGACCATAGTAAGAATTATGATTTTGCTACGGGTTTGCGTTCTATTTTGCGTCAAGATCCAGATATTGTAATGGTTGGAGAAATCCGTGATGCTGAGACTGCCGAGATTTCGGTACAGGCTGCTTTGACAGGACATCTTATGCTGTCTACATTGCATACCAATAATGCGTTTGGTGCAATACCTAGATTTTTGTCTATGGGTACACAGCCATTTTTGTTAGCACCATCTTTGAATTGTGTTATGGGACAACGTCTTGTTCGTAGATTGTGTGATAGTTGTCGTCTAGAAGTTTCTTTTAAAGATTTTGATGAACATACCCAAAGTCGTCTTTTGGAACAAGCCGGAAAAATGCCGGAAAAATTTAGAGTTGATGTCAAAAATATTATATTTTATAGAGCTGTTGGTTGCAAAGACTGTAATAACATTGGTTATAAAGGACGTATTGGTATTTACGAAGTTTTTGTTGTTAATAAAGATTTAGAACAAATAATTTTATCAGGACAAGTTTCTGAGGTAAGCGTAGAACAAATGGTCAAAGCACAAGATATGACTACTATGGTACAAGATGGTATACTAAAAGCTAGTCAAGGTATTACTTCTATTGAAGAAGTATTTAGAGTTATTGATTAGTAAAAAATTTTTTAAATAACATTTTTTAAAATTAAACAAATTATAATAAAAAAATTTTTCATATGGTAAGCAGCACCCAAAATATTTCAAAAAATAATACTCAACCTGTACGTTTTTACAAATTTGTCGCTTTGACTTTTTTGATTATTACAATTGTACTTCTTGGTTCCATAATTTTTATGTCTTCCAAA
>Ga0208863_1001234_pt1 | contig 17113 bp, 15 predicted proteins | sample RifOxyD3_FD_184040 | JGI IMG/M metagenome (GOLD analysis project Ga0208863, IMG submission 184040) | Soil microbial communities from Rifle, Colorado - Rifle Oxygen_injection D3 (SPAdes) | ecosystem: Environmental > Terrestrial > Deep subsurface > Rock core/Sediment | place: Rifle, Colorado...
GGCCCGGCCGCCATAAGCACCGACCGGCAGACCACCGCCGATGATCTTCCCAAGGCAGGTAAGATCAGGCATGATATCAAACTTGGCCTGGGCTCCTCCCAAACCAAGCCTGAATCCGGTAATAACCTCATCAAAAATGAGAACAATCTGCATCTGCCTGGTTAATTCCCGTATTTTGGCTAAGAAATTGGCAGCAGGGGGAATTACACCCATATTGGCGGCTACCGGCTCCAGGATAACACAGGCAATATCCAGTTGGGGATCGGTTAAAGTTTTTTCTAAAATTTCCAGATTGTTATATGGTATTGAAATTGTATTTTTAACTATATCGGCAGGCACTCCGGGGCTGCCGGGAATTCCCAGAGTTACTACTCCAGAGCCGGCCTTTACCAGAAATGAGTCGGCATGACCATGGTAGCACCCATCAAATTTCACCACCTTGCTTCGGCCTGTAGAGGCGCGGGCCAGACGGATCGCGCTCATGGTGGCCTCGGTACCGGAGTTCACGAATCTGACCTTGTCCATTGACGGTACAGCATCTGTCACCAACTCGGCAAGTTCGATCTCGAGCGGCGATGGGGCACCGTAGCTTGTCCCATTTTGCAAAGCCTTAGCAATTGCTTCGACGACAACCGGATGGTTATGCCCGAGGATCATCGGTCCCCAGGAACAGACAAAATCAATAAACTCATTGCCATCGACATCAAAAATCCTTGAGCCATTGGCGCGCGCCACAAACAAAGGATCGCATCCCACTGATTTGCAGGCCCGCACAGGACTGTTGACCCCACCAGGGATCAGCCTTTGCGCTTTTTCAAAAAGGCGTCTGGATTGCTCTGTTTTCATGAAAAAAGAAACCTCCTTCATCTTATAATTATTCTAAATTTATTCAAACAGGGTACATGAGTTCCTTGAAATACACAATCGAGGGATACTGCGCTGATAATACTATTGGTCTTTGACTGCTTGGTTTCGCCACAAATACCAACCCGGCCAGACCATAGTCTGCCGCGGCATTCAGCACCTTTTCCGTATCATCGGCAAGCAGAGTGCGGGCAGGGTTGAATTTGAGCAGATCTTCCAGCCTTTGCCAGAATTCCGGAGCCTCCTTGGCCAGTCCTACCTCGGCCGAACAGATTATCCGGTCAAAATATCCCCCGATAGCAGTTTTTCGCATCTTGATATCCAAGGTCTTGCTATGGGCATTAGTTACCAGATGGAGATCTTTCCCGTTTTTTTTTATATAACGCAAAAAATCAATCACAAAAGGATGCACAGCGATAAGATGATCAATCTGAATTTTCAACTCCGGGATATCAAGGCCAAGTTTTTCTGACCAGAAATCAAGATCCGTCCATTCCAGAGTTCCCTCTCTTTTCTTATACAAACCAAGGAGTTGTTGCCGCGACTCAGCCAATACCAGCCCATTTTTGGCAGCATACTGCTCAGGGAGATACTGTTCCCAGAAATAGTCATCAAAATGCCTGTCAAGGAGCGTACCGTCCATATCCAAAAGCACTGTATCAAATGCCTGCCAATCTACCAGGGCATGCTTTTTCAATTTACCTATCATATCAGATTATTATACCAACGCCCTTAAACAGCCAACTAAAGGGCTGTCCTTCTATTGTTGTCTGGAAAAGTCCTGCCAGGGCACGAGAGGTCACAGCCCTCTCCTCCTGCGGTAAAAGGAAACCTGGTACGGGCAAATTTTTAAGCAGTCTGGTTGTTTTGCCAGCCAACGGCTCAGCTGTTCTCCCTGAATGCGTATTCTGCAAAAAGGCGAGCACATCAAGCATATTGCCCCAAAATCCGCCTTGATCGACATGCTCAATGATCTGCAGCCAAATGGTGTTCAATGTAACCACCACCGGGGCCATCTCGGCCGCCCCACCTTGAGCGCAGACTTTTTGCGAAACTAAAGCCCGGCAGGCAAATGGCCGCACCGGATAGATTGAGCAATCTCCATTTTCAAGAAACTGGCAAGGGCTGAAATTCCAACTGGCGCCATTATTGACGCTTATGTCCACTTCCCGGCCTTCAAGGCAAAATTGCGCAAACTGATTGGTCGTGACTTGCGGGGAATTCATATCCTGCCGTTGGGCAAGCATCCTTTCAATTATTTGACCACAATCGCGGCCGGTCTCTTCCAGATATGCATAAATGCCCTCACCCTCAAGGGTTGTCATGGTTACGCTCTGAGTACAGCAGCTGGTACATCCCTGTTGACAAGCAAAAATATAGTCATCCATCCAGGTTGCCTTCTCAATAACCAGGTTCAGCATCTTCCTTTTCATGATCGGGCACCATTTCTATGGTTAGATAACATCCTGCAGATTTGGCATCTTTGCATGAATTAATACTTCTCCGATTAAGTTAAGAGATAACCAGGCTGCCGATTATGTTCCGGACATTTGCCTCGCCTGATTCCTGAAGATACTGACTGATTCCTGCGACAATTTCAACGCTTACCTGCGGATTTACGAAATTTGCAGTACCGACTTGAATCGCTGTAGCGCCTGCCAGCAGGAACTCAATTGCATCTTCAGCAGAACTGATTCCACCAATGCCGATCACCGGAATTTTTACCGCCTTTGCTACCTGCCACACCATGCGCAAGGCAACCGGTTTAATGGCCGGCCCGGACAGACCACCGACAATATTTGCCAGCCTGGGTCTTCTGCTGCGGATATCTATGGCCATCCCTAAAAGGGTATTGATCAGGGAAACTGCATCGCACCCTGCATCGGCAACGGCCTGAGCAATCTTGGTGATGTCCGTCACATTGGGAGACAATTTGACTATAAGCGGCAGGTGTGAGCGTCCGCGAAGCGCTGCGATCAACTCATAAGCCATTTGCGGGTTCGTGCCAAAGGCAACCCCACCCATTTTGACATTAGGGCAGGAGATATTCACCTCAAGTCCGGCCAGGCCATCTATCTCGCTCAAGCGTTCGGCCAAAATGCAGTACTCCTCGACACTGTCCCCAAGGATATTGGCCAACACCTGAGTTCCACAATCCCGCAAGAATGGCATTTTTTCGGCGATAAAACGTTTCAGACCAACATTTTCAAGGCCTATGGCATTCAGCATGCCGCACGCTGTCTCAACGATGCGCGGTGGTAAATTTCCCGGCCTGGGTTCGAGAGATATGCCCTTAACAACAATACCGCCCAGATTACTTAAGTTAACATAAGCCTGATATTCTCGGCCGTAGCCGAATGTTCCTGATGCTGTAAGTACTGGATTTTTAAGTAAAAGATTGCCAATATTTACCTGCAGATCAGGCAATTGTTCATCTATTATCGCCATCTTACGTCCTCAGCATCAAAAACCGGCCCATCCGTGCATATATGTGCATAACCTTTTTGGTTAATTTTAGGTACCGCACAGCCCAAACATGCGCCTATCCCGCAAGCCATTACGGTTTCAAGCGATACCTCGCATGGCCAGTCCAGCCTCCGACATAAGGCTGCCAGGGATTTCAGCATGGGGTAAGGGCCACAGGCCGCGACTCTCAATCCACCTGGCTTGGCGCCAAACTGGTTAGCAAGCAATTCGGTTATCAGCCCATGAGAACCGAGAGAACCATCATCAGTGGCAATATATAGGTCAACCCCAGGCTCATTAAAGCCCTCAGCCAGGAAATTTAGTTCATTTGCAGACCGGGCGCCAAGAAATACCGGCAATCTGAGCAGGGGAAACTTTTGCAACACCTTTTTGGCCAGGAACAGAAGAGGGACAATCCCCATCCCTCCCCCCACCAGGCAGAATGGTTCCGGCCCTTCAATTCGAAAGCCTTTGCCAAGCGGTCCAACCAGATCAACATCCTGGCCGACACTCCACTCAGCCAGCATCTGCGTTCCCTTGCCAACCACCTTTATCAACAGTTGAATGCTGTTATCGCCAGGGGTTTGATGAATGGAAAATGGCCTTCGCAACAAAGGATCGTGGCTTTTTCCAATCCTGAGCATGACGAATTGCCCGGGATCAGCAACAGCGGCAATCTTTGGCGCTATAAAGGTGAGCCTCAGAATATCTTCAGTCAATAAATCTCGCCTGATCAGTCGTCCAATTTCTCGAAGCATCAACAAAATATCTCATGCAAAAATTAATGAAAAGAAAACCTGCGAAAAACGATCATGATCAATTCAACATATTGATATTACATAATAATTCAATATATTATGAAGTTAATAATTCAGGAGACCGCCTCAACAATATTTAATGAAAACATCAAGCAAGCAACTCAAAATCGAACTATTGAACCTTAATAAATTCTGAATCCCAAATTCTGAATCCCAAGCACTTACTAATCAACTGCCTATAATGAGATGGACAAGCCTTTCTAGATCATCCAATGAATAGTACTCAAGCTCAATCTTTCCTCGCCCGCCCTGCTGGATGATCTTTGACTTAGTCCCTAAATATTTGGTCAAATCGTTGGTCAACGTCTGCGAATAAGATTCAGGTATGCCTTGAGACTGAACTTTCCCCGCTTTTACCACAGCATTTTTTCCTTTTAATCTGGCTCTTTTTGCTATCTCCTCAGCTTGCCTAACAGACAGGCCCTGATTGACAATCTGATTCCGCAACTCATTCATGCTGCTAGCATCTTCCATACTCAATAAAACTCTGGCATGCCCCAGAGTCAAAACCCCATTGGCGACATCATCTTGAACATACGCTGGCAGCTGCAAAATTCTCAGAATATTAGCAACAGTAGATCGATCTTTGCCGACCTTCAGGGCGACTTCTTCCTGAGTCATGCCGAACTCTTTCACAAGTCGCTGATAGGCTTCTGCTTCGTCAATCGGGTTAAGATTTTGACGTTGAATATTCTCAATAATTGCGAGCTCGAGACGATCGACCCCAGCAGCTACCTCACGCACAACCACCGGAACCTTGTCAAGCCCGGCCAGCCTTGCAGCCCGCAATCGCCGTTCACCGGCGATAAGCTCATAACCTGTAGCATCACTTTTTTCCCGAACCACCAAGGGCTGAATAACCCCTTTCTGACGAATTGATTCCGAAAGGCTCTCCAGATCCTTACCATTCATCTCTTTTCTGGGCTGATCAGGATTTGGCGTTATCGCGTCCAACGAGCACATGAAATACTTCTTACCCTCTCCTCGATCAACACCACCATCAGTCGAGGTCAACAAGGCGTTTAAACCCTTGCCCAGCGCATCCTGCCTTTTCATTCCGTCACCTTTTTCTTAGTTTGCTTCTTCAAGAACTCCTTGGCCAGATTACCGTAACTCACTGCGCCACTGGATGCCGGATCATAGGCGCTGATTGGCTTTCCGTGGCTCGGAGCCTCGCTCAAACGGACATTCCTAGGGATAACCGTATCATAAACCCGATCTTGAAAGTGATTTTTCACCTCCTTGGCAACCTGATAGGTAAGCCGATTTCGGCGATCAAACATGGTCAACAGCAACCCCTCAACATAGAGATCCTGATTATAGGAGTTTTTTACCAGACGAATTGTTCTGACCAACTGGCTTAGCCCCTCAAGCGCAAAATACTCACACTGCATCGGGATAATTACTGAATCAGCAGCCGTCAGCGCATTCAAGGTCAAAAGCCCCAGCGACGGAGGACAATCGATGAGCACAAAATCATAATCTTTGACAATTGACCCTAAAAAATTTGCCAGCACCCTCTCACGTCTGGCTGTATTCATCAGTTCAACTTCAACACCAATCAAGTCGATATTGGTTGGCACAACAAACAAATTGTCCAGCCCCTCCACGGGACATATCACCTGACCGCCTTCAGCAACCCCTAAAAATGCATGATACAGGTGATGTTCACGAGCTCGACAATTCACCCCTAAACCGCTTGAGGCATTACCCTGCGGGTCTGAATCCACAACCAGCACCCTCTTACCCATCTTAGCCAGTGCAGCTGCCAAGTTAACCACCGAGGTTGTCTTGCCCACACCACCCTTCTGATTTGCCATTGCCACCACCTTGCCGACACTGCCCGCCCCCTTCACTTCCTTCTTCATCGCCGCCATTCCGCACCACTCTTTTTTGAATTTTTTAGTGCTCGCCCACAAAATATGCTCTATCTATTGCGCCCTACTCACTTCCAGTCACCTAATGACCATTTTTTTACAGATTTTTCAATCATAAATACTTTTTTTATTTTTTCTTTCTCAAATACTTTACCACGCCAAATGTTTCACGTGAAACATTGGGATTTTATTTAATAATTTCAATTAGTTAGCGAATAATACCCGCAAGGGAAAGGCAATCTGTGCCGAAAAAGATCGCCAAGCCAGCTAAAACCTCTCGATAGAGTGGTCGGTGTGTTAATTATACTGCCAAATGCAAAATGGCGCTGATGGTTTGTCTGGTGTAAACTGCATCGACCCCCCAAAGTGAAGCGATAGAAAAGGCGTTATCGACTATTAATGGGATGTCTGTGACCGGAATACCGGCATTCGCGAGTCTGATCGGTGCTCCGATAGAAGATAACCATTGTTCAAGAGCATTTATGCCGGCCGTGCCGGTGGATTCAGAAAAAATTATTTTTGCAAAGTGGTCAAACTGGTTGGAATTTGTTTTCAAGTACCACCGCATCCAGGCAGGAATGATAATAGCTAGACCAGCACCATGAGGGATGTTGTATATAGCACTTAAGGCGTGTTCCAGCATATGATTGGGAAACCCATACTGGCCGACTCCGCTGGTTGTAAGCCCATTTAAAGCCAGGGTTGCCGCCCACATAAATTCCCCTCGAGCCTCAACGTTATCAGGATCATTTAGGATATTTTCTGTGGTATCTATTACTGTGTGAATAATACTTTCAACCAGTCTATTTTGCAGACCTGGCCGTGATTCGCTGGTAAAATAAGCCTCTATGACGTGGGCAATGGCGTCAACAGCAGCATAGGCTGTATAATCTGGTGGCACCGAACATGTAAGTGCAGGGTTTAAAATCGATACACGCGGATAAACAAAAGAAGAACCGATACTAAACTTCTGCTGAGTTGACTCGTTGGTAACAACGGCATTGCCATTCATTTCACTGCCGGTCGCGGCAAGAGTGAGAATCGTATAAACCGGCAGGGCGGCGGTCACCTTTTTCCCGATAAAATACTGCCAGATATCGTCGTTTGACAATACACCCACAGCAATTGTTTTGGATTCATCAATTACAGAACCGCCACCGACGGCAAGCAGAGCATCTACGCGCTCTGCCTTGGCCAAAGCGATACCCTGACGGACATGGGAGAGTATTGGATTAGAACTGACTCCACCAAAAGGGATGAACTCGATATTGGCCCTTTTAAGGCTGTCGATAACCCGATCATAAAGTCCACTCTGTTTAATAGATAGTTTGCCGTAAACAAAAAGTAACTTGTGGACTCCAGCCTTGGCAAGTTCGGAACCGATTTCTGCTTCACGTCCTAATCCAAAAATAATTTTTGTGGGATTATGAAAAACAAAGTCACGCATGTTTGCACCCCTCATGTAAATTTGCAAATTAGGGTAGATAGCTTTTTATCAAGTCTTTGGCCGGTTGAGAATTCCAGTCATGACCTCCGATGATCTTCTTGCGCAGGATGCCTTTTGCATCGATGATGAAGGTTTCCGGAACACCGGTTATGCCATAGGCTGCAGCGGTTCGGCCGTCAGCATCAACCAGAACAGGCAGATTACTGTTAAGCTTTCTAAGAAAGGTATCGGCCTGGGCAGGATCATCATTATTCAATATAGTCAACATCTGAAAAGGCACAGAGTCTAGACTACGGTTTAATGCTTCCATGGAAGGCATTTCCTCGCGACAAGGAGGGCACCAAGTTGCCCAAAAATTTAAAAAAATGACATTTCCTTTAAGGTCGGCCAGATTCCATACTCTGCCCTTAGAATCGCCAAGTTTGAAATTTGGGGCAGGCTTGCCAAGTTCAGCAGAAGAAGCACCGGGTGAAGGCTCCCGGCAAGAATAAATAAAAAAAATGGAAATTAGCAGGGTTGCAAATATAACCGATTTTCGATGGGCTGAAGGGAAGAATGAGAGGCAATTAAGATAACGCATGGCATAATTTCCCATCTATTGGCAATAAATTGGTAGAGTAAAAAAAGAGAGTAATATGGCCTGAAATATCTAAAAAACGACCTCTCATTAAAAGGAGGAAACCTGCTTTGCTCAATCGATCAAAGAGATGAAGGTCATTGTGGAATTTACTACACAGTGTGAAGTTATCATCATTGTTTTTTTTTGTCAATTTAAGGCTACGATTAAAAGCTGGGGGTAATTTAAAGTACTAACTTTGGGTAGTGTCTCAGTTTGAAATAAGTCAAAGTTGAAATGCTTGAGCGGTTATGCTATGCTTTGGGCATGAAAACTAAACGGCCTAGAGACATAAATAAACTTGCAGCGCTGATCGTCGATCAAGCCACCGATGAAGATAAGCCAAGAGAACCAGAAGTTCCACAAAAAAACCAAGCCGCTGTTGAACTTGGGCGGCTTGGCGGGATGAAGGGTGGCAAGGCTAGGGCTGAAAAACTATCCCCTGAACAACGAAAAGAGATAGCCAAAAAAGCAGCTAAAGTTAGATGGAATAAAAAATAACCTCACGCAACACCTATATCTTGATCAGGAAAAGGCAATAGAAGAGTTACCCCTCTTTTTTGAGGTCTTCTTGGCGGATTTTGCTGATATTAATCATGCTTTCACCTCCATCTTGACGTTCGGCTTGGTCTCTTTGAGGGTTACATACTTGCGGATGGCTTCCTTGATCGCCTCTGGATCCGCAAGCCCCAGGGCGTGGCTGGACTCCATGAACTTTTTAAAATCGGCCGTGACCTTGAATTCGATTTTCTTATCAAAAAATCTCGCAAACAGCGGACCAAGGGGAACAGCAATATCCTCGATCTCGTTGCTGACAACAAAAGACTTCCGGAAGGTGATCAGGCACTTGGGCCGTGATCCCTGCAAGTGTGACTGTGGTGGTTCCCTCTCGCCGGGCCTGGGCGATCTCGACAAGGCGGTCTTGCACAACATCCAGTTCCTTCTTAGTGGTGTCCATCTTCACCTTAAGCGAGCGTCCGCGTTGAATGAGTTTCTCAACCTCCGCGTCCTCGGCCGGCATGAAGTGTTTTTTGCCGGCCACCTGTACCTTCTTGATCTCTTTGACTGGCTTCATCAATTATTCCTCCTTGTACAGCACGATTTCCCGGCAAAAACCACGTAATCCCAGCTAATACCTAAGCAAAAGCAAACTTTTTCAACTTAAAATGCCTTTTTATAAGGCTTTTCCTCCATATACCCCCCAAATGTTATTCATGAGGTGCCCTGGCCCTTGGCAGCCGCATCTTGATGCCTGCAAACAGCTCGCACGTCATGAGTTTGCATGTTAAAACTACCCTTAGTTTTAACATCTTACGCAACTCTGTTACACGATAACCAATTGAAAATACACAACATTTTCTACATATCCAGCATGAATCCAAAGGCGAAAAACTCTTTTCCATGAGGCTTGCCAAATTAGCTGAAATAACCGGCAAACCCTTGCTGTATAAGGCTTTGCTGCCTTTTCTACACATAGGCACGTGGTATAATCCTACTATTAGGCGAAGTCCGTTAACAAAGCCAATAAAGACGGGCGTCCGCAGGCGTGTTAAAACTCTTTCGCCGAAATTAAAACTTGCTCATGCTCTGGCCCCCGTCAAGCCCGTAATAGCAAGGGTTGGGCGGTGATCAAGGCCGAAAGTGTCGTGATTGGCCCGCCGCATTTTGCCAAGCGCCTTGGCCTCGATTTGATGTATCCGAGTCTTGGTGATATTGAGCCGTTGGCCGATTTCCACCTGAGAGAGATCATGCCAGAACCGCAACTCGATTACCGTCCGTTCCCGTGCCGTCAAGATGGCAAGCATGCGACTCACCTGGCGATCGGCAACTTGTTCGTCCAGAGCGGCATCTCCCGAGGTAAGTAGATCCTGGCGGGTAAGCTCGTCATCGTCCGAGGAGATTGGATCGTCAAGCAAGCACAGATCGCGTCTGTAGTGCAACCTTATGGCAGCCCGGATCCACTGGCCGATCATGAGCGCGGCAAAGGTGAGCAGACTAGCACCCCTACCTGGATCATAACGCTTGACGGCGGCCATCAGACCCAGGCAGCCCTCGACAACGAGATCCATCAAGGGCAGGTCCGGACGCCAATGGCGAAACACCTCCCTGATCACAAAACGAAGATTCGCCGCGACCAGCCGGGTAGAGGCGTCCTGATCCCCGGCTCTCGCCCGTTCGACCAACTGGCTTTCCTCTTCTTTGGTCAGCAGCGCTATCTTCTCCACGTCCCGGCTAAACATCCCCAATAAATCCCTTTCGAATAAGCCTGTTCTCTCTTCTTCCATTTGCCCCCCATATGCGTTAAGGTGATTGCCTTAACGGGAGGTCTCCCAACATCGAGCAAAAGCCACGCAACCGGGCCAGGGGGCGTGGCTTTCTTATTTGTTCAACGGGCTGTGCATGCCCGGATGATCGTCATAGCTCTGGGCCGAATGGACATAGATCATCGTGGTGTTGATGTCCTGGTGGCCGGCGAGTTTCTGGATGTCTTGAATCTTCACGCCCTTCTGAGCCAGGAGGGTAAAAGCGGTATGCCGTAAAGCGTGGGGGCTCAGGGTCTCGTTCTCCCGGGTGATCTTCGCCTTCTTGAGGTATTTTTTGACCACGTCCTCAACCGCCTTGACCGACAGGGGCTTGCCGGACCGGTCTCGCCGAATGACCAGCCCCTGGGCGGTGCGGTCGTAGATAAAGGGCAGAAAGACCGGCAGCTCACCAGTGATCTTCACCCCTGCAGCCTTGACCGTCGCAAGCCATGCGTCAAAGGCCTGCAATGTACGGCCGTTTAAAACAATCGCCGTCTTTGGCCGGTTCTGAAAGCGGCCCTTCCGGTCGACAATCCAGACCTTTTGCTGGCCCTTCACCCGCTCGGTCTCCAGGTTCTTATGCCGCAACTTGGCTATTTCGTTGGCCCGCAGGCCGTAGACCAGCAGGATCAGGAGCATGGCATAGTCACGCCGACCGATTGCCGCTTTGCAGTTCAGTTGCTTCAGGAGGCGCTCTGCTTCGGTGGTCGAAAGAACGCTGTAGTAGCCCTTGTCCTTTTTGGGGAAGATGAGCTTCAACTCCTTGAAGATGATCGGGTTATGGAACTTGCGGTTTTCGCGCTCGACGTACTTGAAAAAGCGGTTCAGGGCGATGAACTTGTTCCAGACCGTGGTATCCTTGTGGGCTTTCTCGGTCCGCAGATAGTCACGGTAGACGATGATATCCGCCCGGCCGATCTCGACAAGATCCTTGCCGGCCCAGGTGAAAAAGAGCCTGATCAGGTTCTCATAACTGCGCCTAGTGTTCACCGTATTCTGCTCGGCGATGAAACCCGCTAGGTAGGTCCGGACCGCTTCGCTCTCAGCCCCTCGGTGGGTCTTGAAATCTTTGAGATGTTCGATCGGGTTTACAAAGCCTTTAACTTGGCTTTGCAGGTACTTAAAGAAGCCATTAAGCATCGAAAACTTGCGCTTGGTGGTGGCCGGGGTGTGCTCACCGGCGATTTTCTCCTGATAAGCGTGCAAAACCTCCGCCTTGACCTCGCTGATCACGCTGTTCTTGAACTCGAAAAACTGCTGAACCTCGGACCGGTATACTCGCTGGCTGCCGCCCTTAAATTGTTTGAGGTATTGGTCAAAAAGCTTCTTGCCCCGGTCGGTGTCGAGATAAGACATGCTGCGGCCCCCTATTTGTTAGCCCCGAATAGACAGATACGGCTGATCGATGAATCGCTTAAGCCGCTCACCTCCGTCAGTACTATTTGCGGAACACCCCGGCGATAAAGTTCCTGGATTTTGGCGTCTCGCTCCTTGCGAAATGGGTAATCCATGCTGATTTTGCTGAGTTCATCTGCTCCAATCAGCTCAATGAGCCGTTTCGCCATTCGTGGATACTTTGGCTTTATCATGCTTTTTCCCTCTCTGAGGTGTTTGCGTCAGCGTCGACTACTCGGCAGCCCAAAAAGGGTTGACATATTGTAAAATTCTTCCAGGTCATCTCAATACCCCGAATAGAGCATGCGGCCGGTATCGACATCAAAATCAATTAGGGGATTGGCTTTTGATATGGCTTTGACCTTGACTGGAGCGCCGGTGATTTCGAGCTTGATGGTGCCACCGACCTGGTTTTTCTGTGATTGTGCGTAGCTGCTTGAACTTTGTGGAATCGTTTTTGATGGCGCGGCAAGATTAGGGGCCGTAACCGGGGCCGGAACAGCGTAATTGGGCAGCAGCACCCGCATGACCGTGGAGATAAGACCGGCGAGGCCTTTGACCTTATTGCCGATCCAATCGACAGCGGTGTTGAAGGTGGCGATAATTCCGTCCCAAAGCATGCTGAAAAAGTCTTTCAGCGGTTCCCAGTTTTTATAAATCATGGCCGCAGCCGCACCCAAAAGAGCCAGAGCCGCGACCATAGGATTCATAGCGGACATACCCACGGTCAACATAATCATAGCGCCGGCGGTTATCCCGACGATTGATTCCCACAGCGTGGCAAAAAACGGTTTGAGGGGTGCCCAATATTTAATGATCAGCAAGGCCGCAATGGCGATGCCGGTGATCCATAGCCCCAGGGGGTTAGCAGCTAGGGCCGCTCCCAAAGACCATACAGAGCTGATCAGCAAGCCTATCGACACCACCAGTTTTATCGCCAACACTGCTGCCAGCATTGTTGCCAGCTTTTCATAGCCGCCCACGGCCTCGGCTACCCAGTTCACAATTGCCCCCAGCCGTTTCAATACTTGCCAAAGAGCCAGGCCGGCAGTCCAGGATATTTTCAGAGCATGTTGCAGTCTGGCGCCGACATCGATAGCCAATTCCTTAAGTTTCCCGCTGGCTGCCATACGGTCAACCGCATCCAGCAGACCGCTAAGCTTCCCCTTCATCCAGTCAAACACCCCGCCTCCGATCACCAGGACTTTAAACCTTGTCCATTGATCGGAGAGATTCGACATCATACCTAGTACATCGTAAAATTTAAAATTTCGGATAAAGTCGTTTTAGTTTTATTCGAGCATCCTTTGTACGAAACTGCCAGTCAACCTTAGTCCGATCGGTGTTCCATGCCGTCACATCAGCTCGCATCTTCTCAATGCAATCAATTCGGCCAGCAAGGCATTGCCGTTTCAATACACTGAGTTCAATCTCTGCTATATTCAGCCAACTCCCGTGTTTAGGGGTGTGGTGTATTTCAAGACGTTCCGCCAAACACCTGGCTTCTTCAGGTGGGAAAGCCGGGTTGGCAATTCCTCTATCCTTGGCCAGCCAGCCAAAGGCCATGAACAGTTCACGGGTCGAGGCGGTAATGGCAATATCCAAAAGTTCTCCGTCGATATCTCGGCTGGCTTGTATTTTTATGCCGTACTGTTTCTCAAATCCTTCTGACCGATGTGAGTACTCCTTGGCCAGGGCTTCCAGGCCATAAAGGATCTTGTTGGTGTCGGCCTCGGTGGCAAAGGCCCGTTTGTTTTGGGCCTGGATCCATTCGTGGAGAATGAATCTGGTCTGGGACGGGTCATTATCATGGCCTGGTTGCGAGATGAACTTGACCACCTCGCCCAGGATTAGAAAAAGCATGGCATAAAGCTCATTCAACCTGGCTTTGGAGTGGTTCGGGTAATCCTTGCGGATAGACTTCAGGGCCTCAGCCTTTCTTTGCTCGATATCCGGCAAAATGTTCTGGCTTATGATCTTAAAGATTGTGCTCCAGATAAGGTCACGGGCCTCTCGCAGGTCGGTTTCCACTGCCACCGCCTCTTTAAAGGCCGGGTTGTGAAAGCACTTGTCGAAGATGATCTCGTTGGTCCGCTCGATCAGTTCCGGCTCGGTAAAGGGCTCGATTGAAGTGACCAAAAGCTGAGTACAAGAGCGCTCATAGACATTGCCGGAGTCGCTGCCGGATTTGCGTTTCTGCCTGGTGATGCCGGTGGCGACAGTCAGCAGGAAGTCACGCTTGCCGCCGCGCACGGCGTCTGATTCAAGGTTGTCGGAGATAGTCAATGGTGAAACCGCGGCCTCCGAGAAATCAGAAGCAGCGGAGCCGGTGGTTACGCAATCCTCGCCGTAGATGATGGCCGAGAGCATTGAGGCAGCCGCTGTCTTGCCTGATCCCTTGGTGCCGGAAAATTTGGTGATTCCCCGGGCCTTGACGTATTGGAGAAGCACCACGTTGAACAGCAGGCAGACAATGAAATAACGGTCGGCAATTTCACAGGCCAGGTTGTCGAAGATGTGGGTTTTGAGCGCTGCCATGCCCTTAGCAATGTCGGCATCCTGGATGAATTTAAGCGGCAGCATTTTGGGTGAGTTTCTGAGCAAGACCCGCTCGGCGTTGGTGCCGTTGGGGACTGTCTCTATCTTGCCAGGGCTGATCTTAAGCAGGTTGTTCCGCTCGCCGCACAGGTTGAAATAGATGGTGCTTTCCTTAAAATTGGTGAAGATCCAGCCTGGTACCGATGTATGATCGCCTTTGAGGTAGGCGTGGTTCTTGATGCGCTGAAATACCAGGCGGGCACCGTTGGCGGCCGCGTTGATATCGGCCATGTCGTCAAGCAGGGCCTCGAATGGCGTGTTGCTGCCGATCTGGTAGATCCGGTTGTGGAAGTAGAGATGACAGGTCTCGCCGTCTATAAAGAATTTCCCCTGGGCCTGAAACCATTCGAAGCAGATCTGGCCGTAGGTGTTGAAGTCGAACTTGCGGTAGGGGCGGTCATTTTCGCGGGCGGTGTTGTCATCTACTTTGTCCTCGTTTTTGTCCTTGCCCTCATCTTTCTCTTTGCCATTGCTTTTTGCGTCGCCATCCAGCCATCTTTCGTAACGGAATTTTAAGGTCTTTAAGGGCGGCAGGTACAGTTCCGCCCCGTCCATCAGGGCCTTGAGCGCCGCTTTCGGGTCTGTCTGGTTTTTAAGATAGTCGTCAATGTCCTTGATCTCGGTGTCAAATCGGATAATCCGGACCGTAGTTGCCCTGGCCTTAAGGAGTCTGACCAGGGTTGCCGGCAGGCAGTGTTCGGCAAGCGCTTTGCAGACCTTTTCTATGTAACCCTGGCCGGCCTTGTCGTTGTCGAAGCAGAGATAGACGGTCTTGCCCGGCGCCCACCTGGCCAGATAGTCGAGCTGATCATTCGAAATCTGGCCGTTGATGGCTGCCACCCTTTGGAATCCGCCCCGGCCGTAGACGGTGAGAAGATCGTTTTCGCCCTCTACAAGAAAAAGCTTGTCACCACCAAAGGCCTGCATGTTGTAAAAAAAGCCACCCGGCCCCCAGTACTCGCCAGCCAGCCGATATTTGAGCTTTTTATCCGGATCCTTTTGGGTGAAGCCGATAACCCGGCCGTCCCGGTCCGAATGTGGGTAGATGTAGAGCCCGGCGCTGAAAAAATCATAGAGCCTGCCCTCCCTGAGTTTGACCAAGCCGGACTCAATAAGCTGCTCATCAGCATACTTTTTGCTTTTGAGGTGCTCATATAGCCGACCATCAGAACAGCCAACCCTAAAGGCCTTGAGTGTCTCATCCGAGTGCCGCCTGACCTTGCGCTGATAGCCGATTGCCTGGCTTTTCTCGTACACGGCTTTATGGTAGTAACCGGCTGCCTCCTCGAAGATGGCGGACCGATTTTGAAGCGCCTTTTCTTCTTCCGGGGAGCGGCTCACGGTGTCCGGCTGTTGGCTGGTCAGTTCACAACCTTGATCCTTGGCCAGTATCCGAAGCGCCTCTTTCTTGTCGCAGTTCTCGTGCCGCTGCACGAAGTCGAATACATCACCGCCCTTCGGCTCGGAAGTGCACTGGAAGCAATGGAATCTCCGCTCTTGCGGGTAGATTCGGAAACAGTCATGGCCTCCGCAAAAGGGGCATTCCGAAAGGTCCAGGGTATCGCTACCGATATTTTTGACCGTCTTGCTGGTCCGCTGCGTGATGTAGTCAGTCAGGTCGATTCTGGCCTTAAGGGCCGCGAAATCGTCGCTCATGGCTTGGACTCCTCGGGTTTCGCATGCCTGGCCATCCGGACCGCCCGGACTCTATTTTGCGGCTCAAGGGCGGCAATCATGGCTTCAGCCCTGTCAAAGAGATCATTGCCCCTGGCAGTGATGGTTCCCAAACAGTTCAAGGCTTCGCGAATTTTATTTCCGGCATCCTGAGGCCTAAAGGCCCCGGCCTCGACCATGCCGATCAGCCGATATGCCTCTCTCATCAAGCCGTAATCGCTTTCTTGGCATTGCTCGACGTAGCTGTTAATGGTCTGCTCTTGCTTATCGAGATAGAGCTCGATGATCTGTGACAGGCCATTGCGGAGATTATCGGCTCTACGCTCATACTCAAGATTTCCGCAGCCTCTGTAACGATCGCCGACGAAATCAGTCAGATCGGAACTACTGAGCAGGGCACCGAAGGCCCGCAAGGCCAGATTTTGGCTGGAGATGGTGTCGATCATCTCCGTAGGGTTAAAGTTGCTGTTGTTGCCGCTGGTGGTGGGGTTTTGTGACGGATTATTCATGGTGGGGCCTCCGAGAATGAAAAATGCCCCCAGTGTTCTCAAGGTCGTACACGACCTTCCGGGCCTCACGGCTGCCGGACACTGGGAGCAAAATTAATTTCGGTAGTGATAAAATAACAAATCCCTGTTTTAGGCGTCGGGAGTCCGCCGTGTACATTTTGAGGCATGCAGGATAACCACCAGTGAACCGCTGGTCAAGAAAATTACGCGGGGGCATGGGTTGACCTCAGGCGGCTTTGGCTTGGCGTTCTTGGATGCGCTCGTCAATAAAGGCGTCGATCTCCTCACCAACCCAGGCAACGGACCGGCCAATGGTGACCGGCTTCGGAAATTTGCCAGCAGCCATGAGGGCATAGATTGTTGAACGCTTCAGGCCGGTGCGCTGCTCGACTACGGGCCGTCTCTGTAATGTCTTTTGATTGGGTATGGTGTAGCCTCTCAAATTAGCTGATAAAAATCAGTTCAATTTTCTCATAATCAGGTAAAAAGGAGTAGTGAGAATTCAAATTCGTTGAACCTTAATAAAAAAGGTGGGGAAGCGGCCCG
>Ga0208863_1001236_pt1 | contig 17093 bp, 21 predicted proteins | sample RifOxyD3_FD_184040 | JGI IMG/M metagenome (GOLD analysis project Ga0208863, IMG submission 184040) | Soil microbial communities from Rifle, Colorado - Rifle Oxygen_injection D3 (SPAdes) | ecosystem: Environmental > Terrestrial > Deep subsurface > Rock core/Sediment | place: Rifle, Colorado...
TAACGCCCTGGCCTGATAATAGATTTATCAAGATAAGGAAATCCAGATGAAGCTCAACCCTTCAGAAATAAGCAATTTGATTCGCAGTCGCATCGATAATTTCGAAGCGCTGACGCAGGCGCGCACCGAAGGTACGGTAGTCAGCGTGACCGATGGTATCGTACGTGTTTACGGTTTATCCGACGTAATGCAGGGTGAAATGTTGGAATTCCCCGGCAATACATTCGGCTTGGCATTAAACCTTGAGCGTGATTCTGTTGGTGCCGTAATTCTCGGCGAATATGAACACATCACTGAAGGCGACACTGTTAAGTGTACCGGCCGTATTCTGGAAGTTCCTGTAGGGCCAGAATTGTGCGGTCGTGTCGTTAATGCGCTGGGACAGCCTATCGACGGCAAAGGCCCCATCAATGCCAAGATGACCGACAAGATAGAAAAAGTCGCTCCGGGCGTAATTGAGCGTCAGTCAGTTGATCAGCCGGTACAAACAGGCTTGAAGTCAATTGACTCCATGGTTCCGGTTGGCCGTGGTCAGCGTGAATTGATCATCGGCGACCGCCAGACAGGCAAGACTGCCGTTGCGATCGACGCGATCATCAACCAGAAAGGTCAGAACATGACCTGTATCTATGTTGCGATCGGTCAGAAGGCATCGACTGTTGTCAACGTAGTACGCAAGCTGGAAGAGCATGGTGCGCTGGGTTACACCATCATTGTTGCAGCAACGGCATCTGATTCCGCTGCGATGCAATTCCTCGCACCCTATGCGGGTTGCACTATGGGCGAATACTTCCGTGACCGTGGCGAAGATGCGCTGATTGTTTATGATGATTTGACCAAGCAAGCCTGGGCATACCGTCAGATTTCACTATTGCTGCGTCGTCCTCCTGGTCGTGAAGCTTATCCTGGTGACGTGTTCTACCTGCATTCACGTTTGCTGGAACGTGCAGCGCGTGTTAACGCGGATTACGTAGAAAAATTCACCAATGGTGAAGTCAAGGGTAAAACAGGTTCGTTGACAGCATTGCCTATCATCGAAACTCAGGCAGGTGACGTTTCTGCATTCGTTCCTACCAACGTGATTTCGATTACCGATGGTCAGATTTTCCTTGAGACCGACTTGTTTAACGCCGGTATTCGTCCTGCGATTAACGCGGGTGTTTCGGTATCCCGCGTAGGTGGTGCTGCACAGACCAAGGTAATCAAGAAACTCGGTGGCGGTGTGCGTCTGGCGCTGGCTCAGTATCGTGAATTGGCTGCATTTGCCCAGTTCGCATCTGATCTGGATGAAGCAACACGCAAGCAGTTGGAGCGCGGCAAGCTGGTAACAGAACTGATGAAGCAGTTGCAATATTGCCCGCTATCCGTTGCTGAAATGGCCGTTACTTTATTCTGCGTGAACAAAGGATACTTCGATGACGTTGCAGTGCCTAAAGCGCTGGCATTCGAATCTGCGGTACATGCTTACCTGAAGTCCAAGAACAAGGAATTGATGGATACGATTGAATCCAAAAAAGACCTGAGCGCGGATAACGAGAAGCTGTTGTCTGCTGCAATTGAAGAATTCAAGGCAACTGCAGTTTACTGATGTGACGACTAGCCATCCCACTAAGCAACCAAAAAACGGTTGCCAAGTGGTTGGTTATGATAAACAAATGGCCATGCCACTGGGCAACCCTAGTCGGTTGCCAGGTGGCTGGTTATAAGGTGGAGTGAGAAATGGCTGGCAGTAAAGAAATCCGCACGAAAATCAAGAGTGTAGAAAATACACGCAAGATTACACGCGCCATGGAAATGGTTGCCGCTGCCAAGATGCGTAGGGCGCAGGAGCGCATGCGCGCAGCACGCCCTTACGCAGATAAAATCCGCGCAGTGGCGGCGCACCTTTCGCACGCCAACGCAGAATACAAGCATCCTTTTTTAGTCAAACGTGAGACCATTAAAAAAGTGGGTGTAATTGTGATTACATCTGACAAAGGTTTGTGCGGTGGGCTGAATAGTAACTTGCTCCGTCTGGTGATAGGCCAGATGAAGACCTGGGATTCAGAAGGCAAAGGCATCGCAGTTTGTGCCATAGGTAACAAGGGGTTGGGTTTTATGAACCGGCTCGGTGCAGACGTCAAGTCTAACCTGACTGGTTTGGGCGATGCTCCACACCTTGCCAGTCTGATAGGCGCAGTCAAAGTTATGCTGGATGCGTACGTGGCGGGCGAGATCGATGCCATCCACATTTGTTACAACCATTTTGTTAACACCATGAAGCAAGAGCCTTGTATAGAGCAATTATTGCCACTCAGCGGTGAGCAACTGGGCGCTGCACAAGGCAATTGGGATTATATTTACGAGCCGGATGCCAAGGTTGTCATTGATGAATTGCTTCTGCGCTACGTCGAGTCGCTGGTGTATCAAGGTGTTGTGGAAAACATGGCCTCCGAGCAGAGCTCACGGATGGTGGCGATGAAGGCTGCATCTGACAATGCCAAGAGTGTCATCGCTGATCTCAAATTGGTATATAACAAAGCGCGTCAGGCCGCCATTACTCGCGAGATTTCCGAGATATGTAGCGGTGCGGCGGCGGTAGGCTAATTGGCTGATTGTTTATTTGATACGGCGACAACTCAAAATTAAATTAGACGGGGAATTCCAAATGACTCAAGGTAAGATTGTTCAGTGTATTGGTGCGGTAGTGGATATTGAATTTCCACGTGATTATATGCCCAAGGTATATGACGCACTTAAACTACAAGCGGGCGCAGATACTATTGCTGAAGCAGGTTTGACGTTTGAAGTGCAGCAGCAACTAGGCGATGGCGTGGTACGTACCATTGCGATGGGTTCATCGGACGGTTTGCAGCGCGGCATGGCTGTAATCAACACGGATAGCCCGATTTCTGTGCCAGTCGGTGCAGGCACACTCGGTCGTATCATGGATGTGCTGGGTCGTCCTATTGATGACGCAGGTGAGATTCCATGTGAAGAGCGTCGTCCTATTCATGCAAATGCTCCAAAATTTGACGAGCTTTCACCTTCCGTTGACCTGCTGGAAACCGGTATCAAGGTAATTGACCTGGTATGCCCGTTCGCCAAGGGTGGTAAAGTCGGTCTGTTCGGTGGTGCGGGTGTGGGCAAGACCGTTAACATGATGGAACTGATCAACAATATCGCCAAGCAGCATAGCGGTTTGTCGGTATTTGCCGGTGTAGGTGAACGTACCCGTGAAGGTAACGACTTCTACCACGAAATGAAAGATTCCAACGTTCTCGATAAAGTATCCATGGTGTTCGGTCAGATGAACGAGCCGCCCGGTAACCGTCTGCGCGTAGCGCTGACCGGACTGACTATGGCCGAAAAATTCCGTGATGAAGGCCGCGACATCCTGTTCTTCGTAGATAACATTTACCGTTACACACTGGCCGGTACCGAAGTATCTGCGTTGCTGGGCCGTATGCCTTCCGCCGTGGGTTATCAACCGACATTGGCTGAAGAAATGGGCCGCTTGCAAGAGCGTATCACTTCTACCAAAGTGGGTTCGATTACATCCGTACAGGCTGTTTACGTTCCTGCGGATGACTTGACTGATCCTGCACCTGCGACGACCTTCTTGCACCTCGATTCAACGGTTGTTCTGTCTCGTGATATCGCTTCACTGGGTATTTATCCAGCGGTTGATCCACTCGACTCAACTTCACGCCAGTTGGATCCATTGGTGGTTGGTGAAGAGCATTACTCGGTTGCCCGTAAGGTTCAGCAGAATCTGCAACGCTACAAGGAATTGCGTGACATTATTGCCATTCTGGGTATGGACGAACTGGCACCAGAAGATAAGTTGGCTGTTGCACGTGCACGTAAGATCCAGCGTTTCCTGTCTCAACCTTTCCACGTTGCTGAAGTATTTACCGGCAGCCCGGGCAAGTATGTGACACTGAAAGAAACGATCAAGGGCTTCAAGGGTATCGTTGATGGTGAGTACGATCACTTGCCAGAGCAAGCGTTCTATATGGTTGGCGGCATAGAAGAAGCAGTCGAAAAAGCCAAGACACTCCAATAAGGGGAACACCATGGCAATGACAGTACATGTCGATGTAGTAAGTGCGGAAGAGTTGATCTTTTCCGGTCTGGCAGAAGTAGTCGTGGTGCCGGGTGAGATGGGCGAGCTTGGTATATATCCACGCCATGCACCGTTGTTAACCCGTATCAAGTCTGGTTCTGTACGGATTAAACGCCCGGATATGGCGGAAGAAGAATTGATCTATGTTTCCGGTGGCGTGCTTGAAGTGCAACCTAACGTAGTGACCATTCTTTCCGATACCGCGATTCGCGGCAAGGATCTGGACGAAGCGCGTGCCCTGGAAGCTAAGCAGGCAGCAGAAGAAGCGATGAAAAATCGTACTTCCGACCTTGATTATGCGCAAGCGCAATCTGAGCTTCTGGAAGCGGTCGCGCAGTTGCGGGCAATCAGCCAGATACGCAAGGGCGCAGGCCATTAGTTTTAGTGCAGGCACACAAAAATAGCAGCTTAGGCTGCTTTTTTTGTGCCTGTCAGATCTGTAGTTAACAGCAGATTATAAGCAACGCATATTGGCTTCCTGCAGCTGTAGCTCCAACCTGACCAAGCTAAATTGCTTATAATTACGCGTCCGAGTAAAGGTGTGATATGAACCCACTAAACGTAGTAATTCTTGCTGCCGGTAAAGGCACGCGTATGTATTCTGCGAAACCCAAGGTGTTGCACGCGCTGGCAGGTAAACCAATGCTGCAGCACGTGCTGGATTGTGCGACTTCACTCCAGCCGCAGAAAATTTGCGTGGTTTATGGTCATGGCGGAGAAACCGTTCCTCAGGCTATGCAGCAATATGCGGCGCAATTTGTTATTCAGGAGCCGCAACTGGGTACGGGTCACGCGGTGCAACAGACCTTGTCCTATCTGGCCGATGACAGTCAAACGCTGGTGTTATACGGGGATGTTCCCCTGATTCAACACAAAACATTGCATCAGATGCAGCAAGTAGGCGATGGTCTGACATTGCTGACGGTTAATATGGCCAATCCTGCAGGTTATGGCCGTATCGTGCGCAATGAGCAAGGCGATGTGATCAGCATCGTCGAAGAGAAGGATGCCAGCGCGGAACAACGTGAAATTACTGAAGTAAATACCGGGATTATGCTTGCGCCGACTCAACAGCTGCGTGAGTGGTTGTCACGATTGCGTACGGATAATATTCAGGGCGAATATTATTTGACCGATATTGTTGGTATGGCGGTAGCAGCCGGCGTGGCGGTTCGCACTGTGCAACCCAACCATGAATGGGAGATACACGGGATAAACAGCAAATCCCAGCTGGCCGTTCTGGAACGCACCTGGCAACAAGTTGTAGCGGCGCGCCTGCTGGCTCAGGGGGTAACGCTTGCAGACCCGGCGCGTCTGGATGTGCGAGGATCGCTGGAGTGTGGCCGTGATGTTGAAATTGATGTCGGCTGCATTTTTGAAGGCGTCGTGTCGCTGGGTGATAACGTGCAAATCGGGGCATACTGCGTCATTAAAAATACCACCCTTGCAGAGGGCGCGCAAATTGCTCCCTACAGCCATCTGGATGGCAGCATAGTCGGATCGGCTTGCCGCATCGGCCCCTACGCGCGCCTCCGTCCCGGGACCAAGTTGCACGACGATGTTCATGTCGGCAACTTTGTCGAAATCAAGAACAGTGAAATCGCTCAATCCAGTAAAGCCAATCATTTGAGCTATATCGGTGATACCACTATCGGGCGCCGGGTAAATGTCGGCGCGGGCACGATCACCTGTAATTATGACGGCGCACATAAGCACCGTACTGTGATTGAAGATGATGTTTTTATCGGCTCTGATACGCAACTGGTCGCACCCGTCACCGTCGCCCGGGGTTCAACTATAGGGGCGGGCTCAACGATAATCCGCGATACAGCGGAAGGTGAACTTACCCTGTCGCGCAGCAAGCAGGTTTCTGTCAAAGGTTGGAAACGGCCAGTTAAGAAAATATAAACAGTTACCAGACGTTAATAGCTAGCCACAAATGGCAGGCTCTTATAACTAACGACTAACGACTAACGACTAACGACTAACGACTAACGACTAACGACGGGATTTAAATTATGTGTGGAATCGTGGGCGCAGTAGCACAACGCAATGTTGTGCCTATCTTGCTGGAAGGATTGCAGCGACTCGAATATCGTGGCTACGACTCCGCCGGACTGGTGGTGTTACATGACGGACTGCTGGATCGTGTGCGGAGTAATGGCCGAGTAGCCGAACTGAGCGAGAAGAGTGCCAATACGCAGGGATTGCTCGGTATCGCCCATACCCGTTGGGCAACTCATGGTGTACCAAGCGAACGTAATGCCCATCCGCACATGAGCCGCAATCTGATCGGCGTAGTGCATAACGGCATTATCGAGAATTACGAATCACTGCGTGCCCACCTGACAGCGGAGGGTTACGAATTTACGTCGGATACCGATACTGAAGTCATCGCACATCTGGTTCACAGCCATTATGTACGAGGCAACACCTTGCTGGCAGCCACGCAGGCAGCACTCACCGAGCTGATAGGCGCATATGCCATCGGCGTGATTGCGTCAGACAATGCCGATCAAATTATTTGCGCACGACGCGGCAGCCCGTTGCTGATGGGTATTGGCATAGAAGAGAATTTTTTTGCCTCTGATGTCTCTGCGCTGTTGCCGGTCACCAGCAGAGTGGTTTATCTCGAAGAAGGCGATGTAGTTGAAGTAGGCCGCCTGGCTTACCAGATATTCGCTGCGGACGGTAATGCGGTTGATCGCCCGGTACAGGTGAGTGAAATCAGCAATGAAAGCGTGTCGCTGGGCAACTATCGCCATTACATGCAAAAGGAAATTCACGAACAACCCCAGGCTATTGCCGATACGTTGGAATCCGTCTGTAACAGTAAATCCATCGTTCCGGGAATTTTTGGCGCGGAAGCTGCGGCCTCATTTGGAAGCATAGACAACATTTTGATTCTGGCTTGCGGCACCAGTCATCATGCCGGTCTGGTGGCGCGCTACTGGCTGGAAGAAATTGCCGGTATTCAGTGCACGGTAGAAATAGCCAGCGAGTACCGTTACCGCACCAGCGTACCCAATCCCAAGGCACTGGTCATTGTGCTTTCTCAATCCGGTGAAACTGCGGACACACTGGCCGCATTGAATCATGCCAAAGCGCTTGGGCACACGCATACACTGGCAATTTGCAATGTGCCAGAAAGTGCACTTATCCGGCTTTCGCAGCTGCGTTTCTTGACGCGTGCGGGACCGGAAATCGGCGTGGCTTCGACCAAGGCATTCACCACGCAGTTGGTTGCGCTGTTTTTGTTGACCCTGGTGCTGGCCAAGCAGCGTGGACGCCTGACCCCGGAACAGGAACAACAGCATTTGCATGCACTGCGCCATCTGCCCGCCGCAACACAAAAGGTGCTGGATCTGGAGCCGCAAATTGCGAAGATAGCCGAACACTTTGCGGACAAACAGCACGCCCTGTTTTTGGGGCGCGGTCTGCATTATCCCATTGCGCTGGAGGGCGCACTCAAGCTGAAGGAAATTTCCTATATACATGCCGAAGCCTATCCGGCGGGTGAGCTGAAACATGGTCCTCTGGCACTGGTAGACAAGGATATGCCGGTGATATCGGTTGCACCGAACGATATACTGCTGGAAAAACTAAAATCCAATCTGCAGGAAGTCCGCGCGCGTGGCGGTGAGCTGTATGTATTCGCCGATGCGGATACCCATATACGTGAAACGGACGGCGTACATATCCTGCAAATGCCCGAACACGCGGGGTATTTAAGCCCTATTCTGCATACCATCCCATTGCAATTGCTGTCATATTACGTCGCATTGCAGAAGGGTACCGACGTGGACAAGCCGAGAAATCTCGCCAAGTCTGTGACCGTGGAATAAAAACGGGTTGCTTACCCATATACTGGGGTGAAAAATGGCGGTTATCGCCGTGTTTAATCAAAAGGGTGGGGTAGGCAAAACCACTACCTGTCTGAATGTCACAGCGGCGCTGAGTATTGCGCAGCAGAGTCCGATCGCGCTTGATCTGGATCCTCAGGGGCACCTGACATTGGCCAGCGGACTTAAACATGTGGGTACGGATAGCAGCATGGCCGCATTCTTCAAGCACAAGACGCCGCTAGCCAAACTCCTGCGCGACACACCGCGCGGCTGGCAGGCTATTCCCGCCGCTTTGGAGCTGGCTAAAATTGACGCGCTGTTGGGCAGTGACCCCCAGGCGGCCACCCTGTTGAAGAAGGGCTTGTACGAAGATCTGGCGCTGACGGGCGCACCGATAATGATAGATTGCTGTCCGATGCTGGGCGTGCTGACATTGAATGCCTTGCTGGCCTCGGATCGGGTATTGATTCCGGTCTCTGCCGATTTTCTCTCGCTGCAAGGCGTGCACAGGCTGGACAGTGCGCTCAATGTGCTTGAGGTTAAACTCAAGCGCAAGATAGAGCGGCGCATTCTGGTGACGCGCTTCGATTCGCGACGCAAACTTTCCTACGAAATATATGAAAAGCTGAAGAGCAGATTTGGCGATGTAGTCTGCAATACGCGCATCGGTGAAAATGTCGCGCTGGCGACCAGCCCGATGCATGGTCAGGATGTGTTTGAATATGCGCCTCGCAGCCCTGGTGCGGTAGACTATCAGGACCTGACCAGGGAGCTATGGGACTCAGGATTCTTTGCTTGAAGCAGGCCGCCCCGTAAGTGTCAGGCTGCTTTTACGCCATCAATTGCCAGAGAAGTTGCAGCAGCAGAACGACAGCAATAACCATCAGCCATGTGTTGCGACGTTGTTGCTGGGCGAGCAGCATCAGCATGGCGTCCTTGAGTCCGGCCGCAGGGTTTTCGTGCAGGCGTTGATGCAGCAGACGCGGAAGTTGCGGCAGTAGTGTGGCGTAATGGGGTGCTTCTTCATGCAGTGCCTTGAAAAACCCGCGCCAGCCTACCTGCTCGCTCATCCAGCGTTCCAGCCAAGGCTTGGCCGTTTTCCATAAATCCAGTTCCGGATCAAGCTGCAAACCCAGGCCTTCGATATTGAGCAGGGTTTTTTGCAGCAACACCAGTTGCGGTTGTATCTCGATGCCGAAGCGTCGTGAAGTCTGGAATAGGCGCAACAGCACGCGCCCAAAAGAGACTTCGCGCAGCGGTCTGTCAAATATCGGTTCGCATACTGCGCGTATCGCCGATTCCAGTTCATCTACGCGTGTCTCCGCAGGTGCCCAGCCGGATTCGATATGCACTTCGGCGACACGTTTGTAATCGCGGCGAAAGAAAGCAATGAAGTTCTGTGCGAGATAATTTTTGTCGACGTCGGTGAGCGTACCCATGATGCCAAAGTCCAGCGCGATATAGCGCCCATCCGCAGCGACCTGTACGTTGCCCGGATGCATGTCGGCGTGGAAAAAACCATCACGGAAAACCTGGGTGTAGAAAATTTCCACGCCGTTGGCCGCAAGTTTCGGAATATCTACTCCCGCGTTGCGCAAGCTGTCCACCTGGCTGACCGGCATGCCGTACATGCGCTGCATGACCATCACCTCAGCCGTGCAGTAATCCCAGTGCATTTCGGGAACCAGCAGCAAGGTAGAGCTGGCAAAGTTGCGTTTGAGCTGGCTGGCGTTGGCGGCTTCGCGGGTCAGGTCCAGCTCGTCACCCAGATGCTTCTCGAATTCTGCAATCACCTCGCGTGGCTTGAGGCGACGGCCATCGGCCCACAGCCATTGCATCAAGTCGGCGGCAATTTTTATCAGTGCGATGTCGTGCGCGATGATGCGGGTGATGCCCGGGCGCAAAATTTTGACTGCCACCTCGCGGCCATCGTGCAGTACGGCGAAGTGCACTTGTGCAACTGACGCGCTGGCGATGGGCGTTTCATCGAAGCTTTTGAAGATATCCAGCAAGGGCCGCTTGTAGGTAGATTCCAGCAATGCAATGGCCTGTGCGGAAGGGAACGGCGGCACCTGGTCTTGCAATTTGGCCAGCTCATCGGCCAGATCGGTGGGCATCAAATCGCGGCGCGTGGAGAGCATTTGGCCGAATTTGACGAAAATAGGCCCGAGACTTTCCAGTGCAAGACGTAGTCGCACGGCGCGCGGCTCGGAGATGTCGCGCAGGAATAGCAGCCTGTTCAGTGGCGCGCGCAACCAGCTCACACGGTCATGCGCCAGCAGGAACTCATCCAGCCCGAAGCTCAGTACGACGGAGAAGATTTTGTATAAGCGAAAAAATCGCATAAATTTACCCCTCACTCCCGCGCGTGTCAGAGGGATTGGGGGAAAGAATTTTTATGCGTTGTTCCAGTCTGGCCATATCGTCACGCAAGGTATCTACCTGTTGCATAAATGCATTGATTTGCTGTGGCTTGGCGAGTAGCGGACGCTCTTCAGTCCAGTATTCAGCCGCAGCGTGAGCAAGATTGGCTGCTGATGTACCCAATTGTTGCTGTTTACTCTGCACGGCTTGTACGATGCGTTCGGCCGCGATGTCGCCCGTCACCCGGCTCAGGTCTTCAGCCGCATCCCAGCGCAGGTTGCGCGACAGGAAGAATATTTCAGCAAGCAACGCCGCATCGCCCGCGCTTTGAATGTCAGCATGAGCCAGTTCATCGTGTAGTGCCAGTCGTGGCAACAGTGCCGGGGCGATCACGCACACGGCATCTGCGCTGCTTTCCGGACACGCGCTGCAAAGCGTGCCATCCGGGAAAATGGTGTAGGCAAAAGAAAACGGCGCAATATCAAATCGCGCCGTTTTCCCGGCAAATCGTGCAAGCCTGCTTAACGCCCAGTTATTCTGTAATAGCAGGTGGTTAAGAACTGCTACTGAAGGCTGGGCGAACATGCGTTTAGTGCAATGTTGTCTGCTGAATACCTGCCAGCAACCAGACTGATTGGTCGTCTTTCAGGTTTTTCTGTACATGCCAGATTTCATCAACATTTTCCGGGGTGCCGCTGTTTTCGGATAATTGGCCGGTAAAGCGTACGCTGGCAATCGCCCAGTCACCTTCATTAGCCACTTCCAGCAACTCGCCGTGGATGGCGATTACGTCGGTCTTTTGGGACGTGGCATCGCGTTCCTGCATTTGCATCGAGATCTCAGCAAACATTTCCGGTGTGGTGTATTCGCGCACATCGTTCAAATCCTTGCGGTCATTCGCGGCCTGCAGGCGGATGAACGAAGTCTTGGCGCTGCGCAGGAAACTTTCCACCGGAAAGTCAGCCGGAATGTTGCGGGCGACAGCGGCGGCGACAGGGGCAGAACTGCTACCTGCATACTGCTGTTGTGCCGGTGGCGCGTCCTGGTAAGGCGCGCCCGCGCCGGCATATTGCATCGCAGGCTGTTGTGGCTTACGGAATTTCGCAATCAGGAACATCACCACCCCTGCGGCGAGCAGCGCCATCAGAATGCCACCCATCGCACCGCCCAGCCCGCCTAAACCGCCTGCGAACATCGTGGCCAGACCCGCGCCGATAGCCAGACCCGCCAGCGGACCGAGCCATTTGTTACCGGTTGAAGCGGGAGCCGCAGCAGCGGGTGCAGCAGCCGGAGCTTTCTGCGCTTGCTGCGGAGACATAGAGCGCTGTTTGCCAAAACTACTGCCGCCACCAAAACGCTTGGCTTCCGCTGTTGCGGCAAACAAACTCAGACAGGTCAAAGCAACAGTCAACAACGTCAAAAATTTTTTCATGAATTCCTCATTGATTGGATAAAACAAAGCGAGGCGAAGTATAACACCACCTTATCGTCGCCTGACATCAGGCAAGCGGGTTCAGAATAAGTTTCACCGCTATAATTAAAAGGGGGGCTCGCTGCGCAACGACAGCGGATCAGCACTGAATGGGTGGGCAAAATTCAGTATATGGGCATGCAGCATCAGTCGTTCCGCCGCCCGCCCGCCGTATAAGGCGTCGCCGATAATCGGATGGCCAATTGCTGCCATGTGTACCCGCAACTGATGCGTGCGACCGGTGACGGGTTCCAGCTCCAGCCGGGTGGTCTCTGCGTTTCGGGCTAATACACGATAGCGAGTCAGAGAGAGTTTGCCCTGTTCGGCATCGATTTTTTGCCGCGGGCGGTTCGGCCAGTCGGCGCCGACGGGCAGATCGATCTGCCCGTCATCATCTTCCAGCACGCCTGAAACTACCGCCACGTAACGTTTTAAAACGCGGCGTTCGCGAAACATCTCTGAGAGACGTCGCTGTATGGCGTCGCCGCGCGCAAAAATCAGCAGGCCTGAGGTTGCCATGTCCAGCCGGTGTACCACCAGCGCACCGGGAAATTCCTGCTGAACGCGTGCAGACAGACAGTCCTGCTTGTCTTCCCCGCGCCCGGGCACGGACAGCAGTCCGGCCGGTTTGTTGACCACCAGCAACGACTCGTCGCAGTAAATCAGTTCGGTCATGCCTTGTTTTTATCGACAGAGGGTGTCGGCTCGGTGCCGGCAGGTGATTTTTTCGGCCGGTTCTTGCCGGGATCGGCAAAGCGAAAACGCCCGAACAGCACGCAACCCTTCATGCCCAGATCGCAGGGAAGGTTGTTCACGCGAGAACATTTACCCTTGATATCGTGCGGACAACCCCAGGCGCTCATCGTTTTTTTCCGTTATGCCTTCTTGACGAACTCGGTCTTGAGCTGCATCGCGCCGATGCCGTCTATCTTGCAGTCGATGTCGTGGTCGCCCTCCACCAGACGGATGTTCTTCACCTTGGTGCCGACCTTGACTACCGATGACGAGCCCTTGACCTTCAGATCCTTGATCACCGTGACGGAATCACCATCGACCAGCACGTTGCCGAAGGCATCCTTGTAAACGCGCGCCTGCTCACCGCCTTCAGCGGGTGTATCTTTCGACCACTCATGCGCACATTCCGGGCAGACATAGTTGTCGCCATCTTCATAGGTATATTCCGAACCGCATAGTGGGCATTTTGGTAAGTTGCTCATGGTTATTTCCTGAAATTTTGAAAAATTGTTGAATCCTGGTTTTATTGATCTAGGGAAACGCTGACTAAATCGTCTTTGCGAGGAGCGTAGCGTGGCAATGACAGTTTTGGTGAATAAATCAGCATCTCCCTAGTGGTAATCATCTTCTCGCTGATGACGCACGGAAATAATCGTGACCGTTTGTTCGTTTTCGATTTCGAACAGTGCGACATAGCCTGAACTGCCAAAAGGAATCAACAGCTCGCGTAGAAAATGATTGTTCCATTCATCGTCTGCCTTACGGCAAGAGAAGGGGAATATCTCAAGAAGTTCGACGGCTTTGTAAATGGCGGCTTCGGCACGTTCTGCAACGGCGACATCCTGCTCAAGCAGGAAATCAAACAAGCGCAGCAAGTCATCTTCTGCTTCCACTGTGAAGCGGATGCGGTAATTCATTTTGTGGATGATTTGTTACGCGCTTTTTCCAGTTTTGCACTGAGCTTGCCCAGCACTTCCTGAGCAGAGACATATTCCCCGCTCTCTTTGGCCGCATCCCGCGAAGCCAGCCCGCGTGCGATGAATTCCTGCTGTGTGCGACGAAACGCCACGTTGCGGCGTAATGAGTCCTCGACGAAAGCGGAAAGCGTCTCACCCGGACGCAAAATATCTTCAGCAGCCTGTCTCAGTTCCGGCTCTACGCGTAATGTGGGCATCGTAGCGGTTTTCATGGGATTATCCGTGTAATGCAAATGCGATGCATATCATCGCAGAAGGGGGAGAGTGATGCAAGGGGAGGGTTTGATGCTGGGGTTCGTGCCTCACCCCAGCCTACGCAGGCTACAACTTAATGAATTGAGAGAGAAAAATGGGTCTTGCATAAAAGGCACGTGAAGTGCTGCCGTGCCCTGCCCCTTTTGTTCGCGGCTGAACATAAACTCCCATGCGTCCGGTGAGATGAGAGAACCCGTTTAGACATTCCTTGTCTTTTCCGCGCAGGCGGAAACTCGGTCAGATCGCGAATTCCGGTGTAAACCGAACTGATAAAGGCACTGAGTTCACGCTACTGCGAATCAGCACCTCGCTAGACTTTTTCGAAGTAATCACTTTCAATGATGCCTGTTCCAATAAACGATTTGATGGCATCGCTATCATTGCTGAGAGTTTTTTCGAGGTAAGACCGCAGTAAAGCTGCGTCTTCAGGAAAGTGTTTCGAACCATCCCACTCATCACTGATACGTTCCGCAATGGCAAAAGCCCATCTGATCCGCTCTTTCTGATCCATAGCTATTCCTTCTGATTAAAATCTTAAAGACCAACACGGACTCTATGTTCATTTATAAAGGATGGTGCAGGCTGTGCGCCTTGTGGAATCTTGAAATTAACCGTGCATTGTTGCCGCCAGATATCAATAACCTTAATGGTCAGCGGCATTTTCCAGATTAATTCGAATTTGTCGTCCATTGCAAAATAGCCATTCTCAAATAACTTGTCGTGAAGCGTGCAAAAACAGATGGTGTTGGATAATAAGCCACGCGCTTCCGGATGATCTGCCCATCGGGCGATATGACTGGCGACTAAAAGCCCTTTGTCATTTACATCGCACAGAGCACAACTTTCTCGGTAGTTGGCGAGCGTTTGTTTTCGCAGCGCGTTCATGCCTTTTCTGACCCGAAGCAATGAAACCTCGCTGGATGTTTCAACATCAGTCAACACAAGTAGCCCTTCCTCGACGGCATTTTCCAAGGCATCATCGGGCAGATCTTCGTCTGCAGCGCGGACTGGGACTTGGTTAAGCGTGTAGATGCCCGAATTCGAGAAGAATAAATATTTTTCATCTCGCAACTCTTGCAATACTCGGCTGGCCGTTTGCGCGGGAGTTTTACCCAAACTAGCAGTGTCGCTAACCATGCGTGGCAATTCTTCCTGAATAAAACGATTGCGTTCAACTTGAATGGTTGAGTGTCGAGCCGAATATCTTTCCAGTGCGAACTTAACGGCTTGATGCCAAGTGAATGACATAAGTTGATCCTTTCAATAAGCAATTTCTCGACTTGATCCTATCATGCTGCGCACCGAATTGGATCGAAACTATCCAGAATCAGGCACCTTCCATCAACTACACAAGCTGACTAATTCAATAACTCATTGCCTAAAATGAAGATTTCAGACGGACTCCAGCTCGATTCTGAATTTTTTGCCCAGCACGGAGGCTGCACTCGACAGGGTAGTGAGGGTCAGGCTGGTATCCGTCGCGTCTAGCAGGCGGTTGAGTGCAGCACGGCTGGTATGCATCTTCTTGGCCATTGTGGTTTTGGTGAGGTTTTGCGCTTTCATTTCCTGGTCTATTTGCCAGGCGATGACACGCTTGACGGCCACTGCCGTTGCTTCGCTCAGGATGGCTTCTTCTGCCAGAAAATCGTCGAAGCTGCTGCCGATATTTTTTGCTTTCATTCTGCACTCCTCATTCTGTCTATAGCCAATTTCAGATCGGGTTGCGGCGTTGTTTGAGATTTTTTGACAAAGCCGTGCAGTAAAACGATCGTCCCGTTTGATACCGTGAACAGCACGCGCGCAATACGGCTTTCCAAATGGATGCGCACTTCCCAAAGGTCTTTGTCCATTTTGCGTACCAGTGGCATACCGAGTGGCCAGCCAAACTGCACGGTCTTGATGTCTGCGCCTATCGTTTTCCGGTCGCTGGCAGACAGTTTGCGCATTTGTGCAATGTATCAATGATGGTACGTTCAAGCAAGCTTCTTTGAGTTTATCCCAGATAATCGCGACCATTAAGCCGTCATTCTCTGTCACCCTTACGAAAGCGGGGAGCAGGCCGGAATCCAGCAAAAAGCAGACTCCGCATAGCGGACAAAACCGAGATTATGTCCCACTTCGTGGACCTTATTCGACTATCTGGATACTGGCCTGCGCCGGTATGACGCGGTTTTTTGCTATCGAGGAAAATGGCTTGACTTTACATCCGGACAAAACCCATGTCGGGGACTGCCGGATAGAGGGGCAAGAACTTGAGTTTCTGGGCTACCGTTTTGAGGCGGGGAAGCGCTGGGTGAGGAAGAAGAGCCTGCAAGGGTTCAAGGACAAGATACGGGCGAAGACAGGTCGCAGTAGAGGCGATAGTTTGACGTGTATCATTGCTGACCTTACTCCGATGGTTAGAGGCTGGTATGGCAATTTCACGCATGATTTAATCCTCAGTCCTCAGTCCTCAGTCCTCAGTCCTCAGTCCTCAGTCCTCAGTCCTCAGTCTTTACAGCTTATACCCTCTATGCACCGCCACCACGCCGCCGGTCAGGTTGAAGTATTCGACGCGTTCCAGGCCGGCATCGACCATCATTTGTTTCAGTTCTTCCTGTCCGGGGTGCATGCGGATGGATTCGGCGAGGTATTTGTAGCTGTCGGCATCGCCCGCGATCAGTTGGCCCATCTTCGGCAGCAGTTTGAAGGAGTACAGGTCATAAACTTTTTCCAGCGGTTTGGCGACCTTGGAGAATTCCAGCACGATGACGCGTCCGCCCGGTTTCAGCACGCGCTTCATTTCGCGCAGCGCATCTTCCTTGTGGGTGACATTGCGCAGGCCGAAGGCGATGCTCACGCAATCGAAGTAGTTGTCCGGGAAGGGCAGGTGTTCGGCATCGCATTGCGTGGTCGGCGTATTGATACCTTCGTCGAGCAGGCGGTCACGCCCCACGCGCAGCATGGCGTTGTTGATGTCGGTGAGCACGACTTGTCCGGTGCCCCCGACCGCTTTCAGGAACAGCCGTGACAGGTCGGCCGAGCCGCCCGCTACATCCAGCACGCGTTGTCCGGCACGCACGCCGCTGACGCCAACTGCGAAGCGTTTCCAGATGCGGTGCAGCCCGGCGGACATCAAGTCGTTCATGATGTCGTATTTGCTGGCGACCGAGGTAAACACGCCTGCAACGCGGCGCGCCTTATCGGTTTCATCTACAGTTTCGAAACCGAAGTGGGTGGTTTTGCTCATGGCGTTTCCTTTTGCTTAAAAACGTTTTTTGCGGACAGTAGGGTTAGGGTGGGCAGGTTTATTTTGGATCGCGGCTGGCGTTAGCTGCTTCCATTCTGGTCAGATAGTC
>Ga0208863_1001239_pt1 | contig 17073 bp, 12 predicted proteins | sample RifOxyD3_FD_184040 | JGI IMG/M metagenome (GOLD analysis project Ga0208863, IMG submission 184040) | Soil microbial communities from Rifle, Colorado - Rifle Oxygen_injection D3 (SPAdes) | ecosystem: Environmental > Terrestrial > Deep subsurface > Rock core/Sediment | place: Rifle, Colorado...
TGGCGATAATGTTACTTTGGAATGTGCGTTGATTACCCCGATTGCCATGGAGAAAGAGTTGCGATTCGCTATACGAGAAGGCGGACGTACCGTTGGCGCTGGCGTTATTAATGAGATTATTGAATAATTGACTGCTTAGGTAGCAAGCGAAGCTTATAAGGACTTGTAAAATGAGGGATATAATTACACTCGGATGTACAGTGTGTAAAAATCGTAATTACACATCGACAAAAAATAAAAGACTGACCCCGCATAAACTTGAATTTAAGAAGTACTGCAGGTTTTGTAAAAGTCATACTCCCCATAAAGAGACCAAGTAAAATTAAGGGAAGGCCAGTAGCTCTAATGGTAGAGCACCGGACTCCAAATCCGGGTGCTGGGGGTTCGAGTCCCTCCTGGCCTGCCAGGATTTAAATTTGGATTTGAATTATAAGTAAAAAGGTAAGCTTTTTCTTGAATTAATTAGATGTTATTTTTATTGCTAACTTGTTGAAATTTAATAATAAAAATATTTAGCATCTTGTGAAAATCCCTTGGGGATTTATTGTGGGAAATTATGTCAACAAATTTAGAAGAAAAACGCTTAATTAAACCTAAGAAAGTCGAAGAGAAAAAGGCTGAAGAAAAAAGTCGTTTCAACATTTTAACTATAAAACAGTTTGCTGGTGATGTGAAAAATGAGTTTGATAAGGTAGCATGGCCAGACAAGAAACATACCTTTGGATCAACGATAGTTGTCGTTATTCTGGTAATGATCATCTCCTTCTATCTTGGTGGAGTGGATTTGCTTTTAGGTAAATTGATAAGTTTTATACTAAGATAGTTCTAATTACAACTAGAGGTGATATTACAATATTTATGGCAAGACATTGGTATATATTGCATACATATTCCGGCTTTGAAGAAAAAGTCAAGTCAGCAATGCATGAGCGTGTAAAATCCGCTGGGCAAGAGGAATTATTCGGTGAAATTCTTGTACCGACAGAACAAGTTGTTGAGATGATTAAGGGAACCAAGAAAACATCATCAAGAAAGTTTTTCCCGGGCTATATTTTACTTAATGTAGATTTAAATGAAGCAACATGGCATACAGTCAGGGGAACACCTAAGGTTACTGGTTTTGTTGGTAATGATTTGAATCCTGAACCTCTTTCTGATGCAGATGCAATGAAAATCATCAGTAGGATTAAAGATGGAGCAGTAAAGCCAAAGCCAAAAGTTATGTATGATATTGGCGATTCAGTTCGTGTAATTGATGGCCCGTTTACCAATTTTCAAGGAATTGTGGATGAAGTCTATGCTGATAAGGGCAGGGTACGTGTTATGGTCAGTATATTTGGTCGAGAAACACCCGTCGAATTAGAATTCATTCAGGTATCAAAGGGTTGAATAGGATATTTTTTTGGTTATATCTATTTGAGATAGAATCTCTTGAATTGTATTTTTAATATGTTGTAAATTTTAATGATTAAATTGTAAAAATCGTATTTATCTTTTATCAAAAGTTATGCTTCGATGAAGCGTCTAAGTAGTTGTAGTAACTAGGGAGATTATTATGGCAAAGAAAATTACTGGATATATTAAACTACAGATTACCGCGGGCAAGGCAAATCCATCACCACCGGTTGGCCCTGCACTGGGCCAGCGCGGTGTTAATATTATGGAATTTTGTAAGGCATTTAATGCCAAGACCCAAAACCAAGGTGATATGATTATCCCTGTGGTAATTACCGTATATGCTGATCGTTCATTTTCCTTTATTACGAAAACTCCGCCGGCATCTATACTTTTATTTAAATCTCTTGGATTAACTAAGGGGTCCAGCAATCCTAAAAAGGATCGTGTTGCCAAGATTTCTAGAGATAAGATTCGTGAGATTGCTGAATTAAAGATGCCGGATTTAAATGCGAACGATATCGATGCTTCAATGAGGATTATTGAAGGTACAGCTAGAAGTTGTGGGATTACAGTTCTTGATTAGCAGTTTTTGTATCTTGCGCTTGTACTAAAGAATTTTGGGAGAAGGTCATGGCAAAAAGAGGAAAGAAATATCAACACAGTGTTGCTGAGTTGAATAGGGTTACCCTGTATAAACTTGAAGAGGGTATCAGCTTAGCGTTAAAAGCTAAGTATGCAAAATTTGATGAATCATTTGATGTTGCTATTCGACTTGGAGTAGATCCTAGACATGCCGATCAAATGGTTAGAAGTAGTGTCGTGCTTCCGAATGGTACCGGTAAAAAAGAGAGGGTTCTCGTTTTTGCTAAGGGTGATAAAATTAAGGAAGCCTTAGATGCAGGTGCTGACTATGCCGGAGGAGACGAATTTGTAAAACAGATTCAGGAAGGATGGCTTGAGTTTGAAAAAACAGTAGCAACTCCTGATATGATGGGCGTAGTAGGCAAGATAGGCAGGATTTTAGGACCCAGAAATCTTATGCCAAATGCCAAACTGGGTACTGTAACCTTTGATATTGCTAGAGTGGTTAAAGATATCAAGTCAGGTAAAGTTGACTTTAAAGTTGACAAGGCTGGTTTGGTGCATGCAATGGTTGGTCGGGCATCCTTTGGAGCTGATAAGCTTAAAGAGAATGCTTTGGCGCTGCTTGATAGAATCATCCAGTTAAAGCCTTCTACCAGTAAAGGCATTTATCTGAAGGGTATCAGCATATCTACTACCATGGGACCAGGTATTAAGATCGACCCGATTGAAATTAGAACTAGAATGAAACATGCTTAAGCGTGTCGTTCTTAGTTGAAGCCTGAAAAAGGATTACAAGTTTATTGAATTGGCAGTTTTGAAGTCGTAGACAGTGGGTTCCTTAAATTGGTATAATTGTGATTCAGGTGAACAGCCCCTGATCCAGCCTACCGAGACAATCAAGACATTGATCAACATGTTGCGGATAAATCAGGTGGAGCCGAATAATGTTACGATTAAATTTAATAATCGAAACATTCTATTTTGACTATTACCGATATTATTTTGCTAACAATTATCGACCTCGACTGCTTTTTGACTTATAACCCAGCTGATTGATAGTTAAAAGGAGGAGGAGCGTATTGAACCGCGAAGAAAAAACAACTATTGTTGAAGAACTCAGTGGTAAGTTTGCTAAAGCAAAGATTGCGATCGTCACTGATTACCGTGGACTCACAGTTTCATCATTTCAGGAAGTTCGACGGGAACTTAAGAAGAATAATTCTGAGATTAGGGTGGCAAAGAATACCTTGCTGCGTAGGGCTGTTAAAGGAACGGCCTTTGAATCTGTGGAAAATTATTTATCGGGAACAACGGCTGTTGCCGTATCTTATGCTGATCCGGTAGCTCCTGCCAAGATCTTAGTCGAATTTATCAAGAATAACCCTAAGCTAGTGATCAGGGGCGCTGTTCTCGACGGCAAGATTTTGAGCCAGGAGGATCTTGTTCAGTTATCTAAATTGCCGAGCAAAGAAGTACTATTGTCAAAATTGTTATCAGTTATGCAGGCAGTACCAACCAATTTCGTTCAGGTTTTGAGTGGTGTGCCGCGTAAGTTTATGTATTTACTAACAGCCATAAAAAATCAAAAAGAACAATAAGCCTTAAAAATTCTAATATACATTTTATGTAAGGAGGATAGTAACATGTCTGTAACAAAATCGGATGTAATCGAATTTATTTCAAATATGTCAGTTCTTGAGCTTTCTGAGCTTATAAAGGAACTTGAAGAAAAATTTGGTGTTACTGCTGCAGTTCCGGTTGCCATGGCAGCAGGGCCTGCTGCAGGGGCTGAAGCTGCTGCACCTGTAGAAGAAAAGACCGAATTTGATGTTATTCTTGCAACTGCGGGTGATAAAAAAATTAACGTAATCAAGGAAGTCCGCGCAATTACGTCACTTGGCCTTAAAGAAGCAAAAGACCTTGTTGAAGGGGCTCCTCAAACATTAAAGGAAGCTGTGAGCAAGGATGAAGCTGCACAGATCAAGGCTAAAATTGAAGCTGCAGGCGGTACCGTTGAGATTAAGTGATTTTTCTGATGGTGTATACTGTTTTCGAGAAATCTGCCAAAATTTTTCAACCCGTTATATGACTGTTGGAGTTAACGGGGCCATGTACTATAAATGAAATGGAAAGGACGCTACGGAAGTTTTACTTCTGTAGCGTCCTTTCGTTCATGCGTACGGCAGGAATAACATGATTTATCCTGAAGTAAGCTTATTTCCCAACGGCTAACAAATGGGGTTTCTTCAGAGGTGCTTACTTTTGCCCCCTGTTTTAACAGACGAGGACTGTGCTGAATGAAAACGTTCAAAAGAATCAGAAAACAATTTGCTAAAAGCCAGGTTGTAATTAATATCCCTCATCTAATTGAGATGCAGAGTTTATCTTACGAAAAGTTTTTGCAGATTGGAGTTTCTCCGGAAAATAGGGAACATAAAGGACTACAGGAAATATTTAAGAGTGTATTTCCTATCAATGATTTCAATGGCGCATGTTCGCTTGAGTTTGTTCGCTACTCCTTTGGTGATCCTAAATATTCTGTCGAGGAATGTGTTGAACGAGGGATGTCGTTTGAAGTTCCTGTTAAAATTACAGTACGGCTTGTTTCTTATGATATTGATACTGAAACCGGTGCTCAGAATATACGTGATATCAAAGAGCAGGAAGTATATTTAGGAAGTATTCCTTTAATGACCAAAACCGGTGTTTTTGTCATAAATGGTACAGAACGAGTAATCGTCAGCCAACTTCAGCGTTCACCCGGTTTGTTTTACAGCCATGATGGTGGCAAGACTAGTTCCGGAGGCAAGCTTCTCTATTCTGCAAGAATTATTCCTGTCAGAGGTTCTTGGATTGATCTTGAATTTGATGCAAAAGACATTTTGTATGTTAGAATTGATCGCCGTAGAAAATTCCCTGTCACTACGCTGCTTAAGGCCTTAGGGTACTCTGCAGAAGACCTTTTACGATATTTTTATCATGTTGAAAAGATAGTTATTGGCGATGGGAATAAACTATCTAAGGAGTTCGATTCTGTTACTATAGTAGGTCAAAAGGCCCCTCAAGATATTCTTAATCCTGCCAATAATGAAGTTATCGTTAAGAAAAATCGAAAAATCAGCAAGTCTGTTGCTAAGCAACTTGTTGAATTAGGCATTAATCGTTTTGCGATAGAACAAGCAGAAATTATTGGAAAATTTTCGGCTCATGACATTATCGATCCTAGAAATAGCGAGATTCTTGTACCCTGTAATGAAGAGGTGACAGAAGGAATTCTTAATGAGATTATCGCCGCCCAGATCAGTGACTTTGAACTATTGTATATTGATGGCGCCAAGATTTCTGACTCCTTCCGTAAAACCCTTTTATTAGATAAGGCCGAAACATCACAAGAGGCATTGGTAGAGATATATCGCAGACTCCGACCGAGCAGTCCCCCAACCATTGAAATTGCCTCAAATTTCTTTAATAACCTGTTTTTCAGTAGTGATACATATGATCTTTCAGTTGTTGGCCGATATAAAATCAATGCCAGACTTGGAGTTGATACAGATATTAATGACTGCGTATTGACCAAAGAAGATATCATGTTGGCAGTTCGGCATCTAGTTAGGATTAAGGATGAGCAAGGGCCAATTGATGATATTGATCATCTTGGTAATAGGCGGGTGAGGACAGTTGGTGAATTGATCGAAAATCAATATCGCATGGGGTTAGTACGTATGGAACGCGCCATCCGTGAGCGGATGAGTCTGCAAGAGGTTGAAACCCTTATGCCCCATGACCTTATTAACCCAAAGCCGATTACAGCCGCTATTAAGGAATTTTTTGGCACCAGTCAGCTATCCCAGTTTATGGATCAAACCAATCCGCTTTCAGAAGTAACGCATAAGAGGCGGTTGAGCGCCTTAGGACCAGGTGGACTTTCCAGGGAGAGAGCCGGTTTTGAAGTCCGGGATGTTCATCCCACCCATTATGGCCGTATTTGTCCAGTCGAAACTCCTGAAGGACCAAATATCGGCTTGATTGTCTCTCTGGCAACTTTTGCGCGGGTAAATGAATTCGGGTTTATTGAAACGCCTTATCGTAAGTTGATAAGTAGAAAAGTTACTAATGAAATTCATTACATGACTGCTCTTGATGAGCAAGATCATATTATCGCTCCTGCAAAAGTTGAAATGGATTCCAAGGGTAAGATTATTCCAGATGCCCTTTTTGCCCGTCAAGATGGAGAGGTTATTATTACAACTGCTGAAAATGTCACGCATATGGATGTCGCCCCTAATCAGCTCGTTAGTGTTGCCGCTTCATTGATCCCTTTTTTGGAGAATGATGATGCTAACCGCGCTTTGATGGGATCCAATATGCAACGTCAGGGTGTTCCCCTTTTACGTTCTGCCGCCCCGCTTGTTGGAACAGGTCTGGAAAGCTCTGTTGCCAGAGATTCCGGGATATGCCTTCTAGCCGGAGGGAATGGTGTGGTTGAGGAGGTTGACTCCAATAGAGTTGTTGTGCGATATGATGATCCAGGTACCGACGGATTTTCAACTGGTGTTGGTGTTTATCGTCTTGATAAGTATAAGAAATCAAATCAAAATACTTGTCTGACTCAAAGGCCGTTAGTTTATCCCAGCCAGCGGGTAAACAAAGGGGATATCCTTGCTGATGGTCCTGCTTGTGATCACGGTGAACTTGCCCTGGGTAAGAATGTGACAATAGCTTTCATGCCATGGCGAGGATTCAATTTTGAAGACTCAATCCTGGTCAGTGAACGATTATTAAAAAACGATACATATACCTCTATCCATATTGAGGTTTTTGAAACTGTCGCGCGAGATACTAAGCTTGGGAAGGAAGAGATTACCCGCGATATTCCAAATGTTAGTGAAGAGGCTCTGCGCAATCTTGACGATAGCGGTGTTGTGCGAATCGGGGCGGAAGTGAAAGCCGGTGATACTCTGGTCGGTAAAGTCACCCCGAAAGGTGAGACGCAGCTCTCTCCAGAGGAGAAGTTGCTGCGGGCAATATTTGGGGAAAAGGCCGGTGATGTTAAGGATACCTCTTTGCGAGTTCCACCCGGGATCGAAGGAGTTGTGATTGATGCTAAAGTCTTTTCGCGAAAGGGTGTTGAAAAAGATGAACGGGCCTTAGCCATTGACGAGTTTGAGGCTCGCAGACTGACTCGAGATATGGATGATGAAATTAATTGTCTTAAGAAGGGAGTTCGTAACGGTTTAGCTGAGATTCTTGTCGGTAAGACCACAAAAGCAGCAATTTCAGGTAAGGCTGATACTGTCCTGTTAGAGAAAGGCAAAAAAATTACAGCTGCTGTTCTTGAGAATTTGTCCTTAAAAGATATTCGTCGTATTGATTTTTCAGGCCGTGAAAAGTATGAGGGCGAGATTGTACTTCTGTATGAGCGTTTTGATAGTCAGGCGAAATTGGTTAAAGAAAAGTATGAAGCACGTATTGACCGTTTAAGAAAAGGGGATGATTTGCCTCCCGGCGTTATAAAAATGGTAAAAGTATATATTGCCACTAAGCGTAAATTGGCTGTGGGCGATAAGATGGCTGGTCGGCATGGCAACAAAGGTGTTGTCTCAAGGATCCTGCCGGAAGAAGATATGCCATACTTTGAGGATGGCACACCTGTGGATATTGTGCTTAATCCGCTTGGCGTTCCATCGCGAATGAATGTCGGTCAGGTACTGGAAACACATCTCGGCTTGGCAGTTAAGAAATTAGGGGAAAAATTAGCCGGCTTTGCCCGGAAATATCAAGTCGATACAATTAAAGCTACACTTAAGAAGATTTTTTCGCCCGCAGAGTACAAGATAATAACTGAAGGGATGTCCGATGATGATTTGATTAACTATGCCTTGAGTGTTGAGGCCGGTGTCCATATGGCTACGCCGGTATTTGATGGGGCGAACGAAAATGAGATTCAACAGTTGCTAGTGGAATCCGGTCTTGAGGAAACAGGACAAACAACAATGTATGATGGCCTGACCGGCGAAAAATTTGATAGTAAGGTCACGGTCGGCGTTATGTATATGCTGAAATTGCACCATCTTGTTGATAATAAAATCCATGCCCGCTCAACAGGGCCATACTCATTAGTCACCCAGCAGCCTCTTGGCGGCAAAGCTCAGTTCGGCGGGCAACGACTTGGTGAGATGGAAGTCTGGGCCATGGAAGCCTATGGGGCAGCCTATACTCTGCAAGAGTTTTTAACTGTAAAGTCAGATGATGTTGTCGGTAGAACAAAGATGTATGAAAAAATAGTTAAAGGGAACAACTTTCTCGAGGCTGGCCTACCTGAATCATTTCATGTATTAATTAAGGAACTTCAGGGATTATGTCTCTCTCTTGAGTTGCTGGATGAGTGATCTCTAAATTGTTGGGAAAGTCAGTTATCATAATATTATTGTAACAGCAGTTTATGCTTTATAAGGAGTAGCCGTGGAAGAACTTTTCAGTTTTTTTGTCAAGGAAAAGGCCCCGATCAAGTTTAAGCGAGTCAGAATTACCCTCGCATCTCCTGAAAAGATTAAGGACTGGTCTCATGGTGAGGTTAAAAAACCTGAAACCATCAACTACCGTACCTTTAAGCCGGAGCGCGACGGTCTGTTCTGTGCCAAGATTTTTGGCCCTGTCAAGGACTACGAATGTAACTGCGGCAAGTATAAACGGATGAAGCACCGTGGTGTTGTCTGTGAGAAATGCGGTGTCGAGGTTATTCAATCAAAAGTCCGGCGAGAGCGTTTAGGGCACATTGAATTGGCCGCCTCCGTAGCTCATATCTGGTTCTTGAAGAGTTTGCCAAGTAAGACCGGCAATCTGTTGGATATGACACTTAAGGAGTTAGAAAAGGTTCTCTATTTTGATTCTTATGTCGTAACGAAGTCCCATGGCGGTGGCGCGCCGCATGTAGGCGCTCTGTTGAATGAGGAGAACTATCGTCAGGCCATCGAAGAGTTTCCCGGCAAGTTTTCAGTTGGTATTGGGGCCTCGGCCATCAAAGATATGCTGAAAAACCTCGACTTGAATGAACTGTCTATAAAGTTGCGCGAGGAGATGCGAAAGACCGGTTCTATTGCCAAACGCTCAAAGCTTGGAAAACGTCTGAATGTTGTTGAGGCATTTCGTGATTCTGGCGGTAACCGACCGGAGTGGATGATTCTAGATGTTATTCCGGTTTTGCCCCCGGATCTTCGACCGTTGGTACCTTTGGAAGGCGGGCGATTTGCGACCTCTGATCTCAATGATCTGTACCGCCGGGTGATTAACAGAAATAATCGTTTAAAAAGACTGCTGGAACTTGATGCGCCCGAAATTATCATTCGTAATGAGAAACGGATGCTTCAGGAGGCTGTGGACGTTCTGTTTGACAACGGGCGTAGGGGTAAGGTAATTACCGGTCCTAACAAACGGCCGCTAAAATCTTTAAGTGATATGCTGAAGGGAAAGCAAGGTCGTTTTCGGCAGAATCTTCTGGGAAAACGCGTTGACTATTCCGGTCGAACCGTAATCGTGGTTGGCCCGCATTTACGTCTGCATCAGTGCGGCTTACCTAAGCGTATGGCGCTTGAATTGTTTAAACCATTTATCTATCACAAATTAGAGTCAATGGGCTATGTAACCACCATTAAGAGTGCCCGTAAGATGGTGGAATCCGGGACTAAGGAGGTTTGGGACGTTCTTGAAAGTGTAGTTAAGGAATATCCCGTAATCTTAAACCGTGCGCCCACGTTGCATCGCTTAGGCATGCAAGCTTTTGAGCCGGTATTGATTGAAGGGAAGGCGATCCAGTTACATCCTTTGGTTTGTTCTGCCTTCAATGCGGATTTCGATGGTGACCAGATGGCCGTCCATATCCCTCTGACTGTCGAAGCGCAGATCGAAGCGCGTGTCTTAATGATGTCCACCAATAACATATTATCTCCAGCTCATGGAGAGCCCATTATTATTCCGTCGCAGGATATCGTCTTAGGACTCTATTATATGTCTCGGGAGCGACCGCTCGCCAAAGGTGAGGGTAAGTTGTTCTCTTCGCCGGATGAAGCCAGAATCGCTTATGATTATAATGAAGTCCATTTGCAGGCAAAGATACGGGTGCGTATCGATGGGAAAATACTGGATACAACGGTCGGGCGCATTCTTATTGGTGAGTTATTACCTCCCCCTCTGCCGTTTGAACTGGTCAACAGAGTGATGAACAAGAAAGAGTTGGCTAAGCTCATTGATTATACCTATAGGCACTCTGGAACTAAAGACACTGTAATCCTGGCAGATAGATTGAAAGATATGGGATATGAGTATGCGACGCGCTCAGCTATTTCAATTTCAATCAATGATATGATGATTCCGGTTGATAAAGATAAGATATTAAGTAAGTCTGAAAAGCAGGTTTTGGAAGTTGAGCAACAGTATTCCGATGGTTTGATTACAGCTGGAGAGAAATACAACAAAGTAGTTGATATCTGGTCACGCGCTACAGATGAAGTTGCGGTGGAAATGATGAAGGAGATGAGCGTTCAATATTTGCGAGATTCAAAGAATCAGCTGATTGAAACGCCAAGCTTTAATCCCATCTTCATTATGGCTGACTCAGGAGCTAGAGGCAGCAAGGATCAGATCCGGCAGCTCGCTGGTATGCGAGGCTTGATGGCTAAGCCGTCAGGCGCAATTATCGAATCGCCGATTAAGGCTAATTTCCGTGAAGGGCTTAATGTGTTGGAATACTTTATTTCCACACATGGCGCTCGAAAAGGTTTGGCTGACACGGCTTTGAAAACAGCAAATTCCGGTTATCTTACTCGGAGACTTGTTGATGTTGCCCAGGATTCGACGATTATTGAGAAGGATTGTGGAACATTGGATGGCATAGAGGCTGAGCCACTGATCGAGGGAGGCGAGGTTATTCAAAAGGTCGGTGATCGAATACTTGGCCGGGTGGCGCTTGAGGATATAGTCGATCCATTTACTGGAGAGTTAATCTGTTCTGCCAATGAGCAAATAACCGAAGATATTGTGAAGACTCTTGATGATGCCGGTATCGATCGTATATTAATCCGTTCGGTGTTAACTTGCCGCTCTAGACGAGGTGTCTGTGCGATGTGTTATGGTCGTGACCTTGGTCGTGGGCATATGGTCAACATTGGTGAGGCTATTGGAATAATTGCTGCCCAGTCTATTGGAGAGCCTGGTACGCAGCTAACTATGCGGACTTTCCATATAGGTGGCACGGCAAGTCGAAGTGTTGCGCAGGCTGCTGTGCGTACCAACCATGGCGGTGTAATCAAATACCAGAATCTCCACCATGTTTCAAATAGTGAAGGTAAGCTGGTTGTAATGAATCGAAATAGTGAGATATCTGTACTTGGGCCTCAGGGCCGAGAATTAGAGCGTTATCCGGTCAACTATGGTGCAATTCTTCATGTTGATGATGGTGGAGTTGCTGAACCGGGTAGTGTCCTGGCCGATTGGGACCCATATACTATTCCTATTGTCTGTGAAACCGGCGGGTTCGTTAAGTTTGGTGATATTGTTGAAGGATTAACGATGCAGGAACGGATGGATCCTATCACAGGCAAAGCAAGTTCTGTAATAGTTCAACCCAGGATGGCGCAGTTAAATCCCCGCATATCTTTAAAAGACGAAAAAGGGCGGGCCGTCAAGCTCGTGAAGACCGGTGCTCCCGCTCGTTATGCATTGCCAGTAGGGACCATCATTTCGGTATCGGAAGGTGATAAGATTACACCTGGTACGGTTTTAGGAAGGATTCCTCGAGAAACCACCAAAACAAAGGATATTACCGGCGGTCTTCCGAGGGTTGCCGAGTTGTTTGAAGTACGTAAACCTAAAGAGTATGCCATCATTTCTGAAATTGATGGACGAGTCTCTTTCGGCAAGGATTTAAAAGGTAAAAGACGGGTGGTTGTTACTCCGGATGTCGGTGAGCCGAAGGAATATCTGATTATTAAAGGTAAACATGTAACTGTTCATGAAGGTGATTATGTTAAAGCAGGTGAGGCTCTTATGGATGGATCGCCTGACCCGAACGATATTCTTCGAGTATTGGGCGTTAAGGATCTTGCCAAATTTCTTGTCAATGAAATTCAGGAAGTGTACCGGCTTCAGGGTGTAAAGATTAATGACAAACACATTGAAGTTATTGTACGACAAATGCTCAGACGAGTACAGATTACTGCTGTCGGCGAAAGTACTTTCATGCTGGGAGAGCAGGTTGAGTGGTGGAAATTTGCCGAGGAAAATGAAAAGATTGTCAAAACCGGAGGCCGACCTGCAACAGCCGAGCCTCTGTTGCTTGGTGTGACAAAGGCCTCCCTGAGTACAGATAGTTTTATATCTGCGGCCTCCTTCCAGGAGACCACCAAGGTCCTCACGAATGCCGCTATTGCCGGCAAAGTGGATCTGCTCAATGGGCTTAAGGAAAATGTGATTATGGGTCGATTGGTGCCTGCCGGCACCGGCCTGGAAAGAAATTGGTAATATTAATTACCGGGGTAGTTTTTAGTTATTTATATATTGGATCAGTCGAGCTGCCTAGCTGGTTAGTGAGATCATTTTAGGCGGATATCCGGAAATCAATATAGTCCTTGACATAATATTGAGCTTCGATTAAAAAGACTGGTTTCAGTCGAAGTGTTTGGACTGCTTGATATCGTCAATCATATGTATGTTATTAAGATTTATTGAAATAATTTTGTAGGAGCTAATATAGATGCCAACCATAAATCAACTGGTAAGGCAGGGTCGGAAAAAAGTGGTAAAAAGAACCACAACCCCTGCTTTGAAAGGAGCACCACAAAAGAGAGGTGTTTGCGTAAGGGTATATACTACGACGCCCAAAAAACCGAACTCTGCTCTTAGGAAGGTCGCGAGAGTACGGTTGACCAATGGAATTGAGGTGACTTCTTATATACCTGGTATAGGTCATAATCTTCAAGAGCACTCAGTCGTGCTGATAAGAGGTGGCAGGGTTAAAGACTTACCAGGTGTTCGTTATCATATTATCCGAGGTACTTTGGATACTCTTGGCGTTGCAGATCGACGCCAGGGACGATCAAAATATGGAGCGAAGCGTCCGAAATAATTAATTTTTTGATTATTTAATATTTGAGGAGTGTTGTGCATGCCAAGACGGAAATTGATAGCCAAAAGGCCGATTGCAGCAGACCAGAGATACCAGAGCATTCTAGTATCTAAATTTATTAATGGCCTTATGGAGATGGGGAAGAAGAATATTGCTCGGAATATTTTCTACGGGGCAATGGACATCGTGGGTAGCCGGGTTACTGATGCTGATAGTCTGGCTGTCTTTGAGAAGGCTATGGATAAAGTTCGTCCCAGGGTAGAGGTTAAGTCCCGACGAGTTGGGGGCGCCACCTATCAAGTTCCGGTTGAGGTAAGACCTGAACGGCGCAATGCTTTAGCAATTCGTTGGCTTGTTGACTTTTCGAAAAAGCGAGCTGGAACCACAATGCAGGAAAAATTGGCTGCAGAATTGATTGATGCTTTCAATAATCGCGGTGCGGCAGTAAAAAAACGAGAAGATACCCACAAGATGGCTGACGCAAATAAAGCATTTGCTCATTATCGTTGGTAAATGAAGAACTTTTCTGATCTCTGGAATTGACAAATCATACTTAATAGTTTAAAAGCATTTACCAAATTAAGTATGATCCTTGGAGATATCTACATGCTGTTAGATGTTCAAGCATTGTTCGTGATGAGGTTGGTATTAAGGAATAACCGTCGTGACATTAAATACCCCTCTGGCCCGGGTTCGAAACATTGGAATAATGGCCCATATCGATGCGGGCAAGACAACAACCACAGAGAGAATACTTTATTATACAGGTAAATCGCATAAGATGGGTGAAGTCCATGACGGGACCACGGTCATGGATTGGATGGAGCAGGAGCAGGAAAGAGGTATTACGATAACATCCGCAGCAACAACCTGCGAATGGAAAGAACATAATATCAACATAATTGATACCCCGGGACATGTTGATTTTACAATTGAAGTTGAACGATGTCTTCGAGTGTTGGATGGTGTAGTAGCAGTTTTTTGTGCAGTAGGTGGTGTTGAACCACAATCAGAAACAGTATGGCGACAAGCGGATCATTATAGAATCCCTCGAATCGCTTTTATAAATAAAATGGATCGAACCGGTGCTGATTTTGGGCGCTGTATAAAAATGATAAGTGAGCGCTTGGGAGCTAATCCGCTTCCAGTGCAGATACCAGTTGGAAAAGAAGATAGATTTGCAGGAGTTATAGATCTTATTTCCCAGCGGATGCTGGTTTTTGATGAAACCTCTCAAGGTTTTCAATATAAAGACCAGCAGATTCCAGATGATTTCATAGAAGTATCCACGGCTGCACGTATGACCCTCCTCGAGAAGCTGGCCGACTTCGATGAGGGGGTCATGGAAAAGTTTATAGATGAACAAGAGATTACTGGCGAAGAGATAAGGCGGGCATTGCGTAATGCAACCTTAAATTTGCAAGTAGTGCCAGTACTTTGCGGTAGTGCATTCAAGAACAAAGGGGTGCAACCCCTGCTTGATGCTGTTATTTCATATTTGCCTTCTCCTATTGATGTGCCGCCCGTTAAAGGCGTAAACAATAAAGGTGAAGTTGAATTTAGAAAAACAAGCATCAAGGAAAAGTTTTGTGCATTAGCCTTTAAAATTGCATCAGATCCTTTTGTCGGTAATCTTACTTACCTGCGAGTCTATTCCGGACTTCTGCGGTTAGGAGATAAAGTATATAATCCGGCCAAGCAGAAGCAGGAAAAAATTGGCCGGATTGTCCGGATGCATGCCAACAAAAGAATTGAAATTAAAGAGGTGTGTGCCGGTGATATTGCCGCCGTCGTTGGTTTGAGATTTACATCAACAGGCGATACGTTATGTGATATTGAGGACTCTCTTAGACTGGAAACCATAGAATTTCCAGATCCGGTCATAAGTATTGCAATTGAACCAAAAGGTAAGGCAGACGAAGAGAAACTTTTTGAAAGTCTGGCAAAAATTACTTTAGAGGATCCATCATTTAAAGTTTCAACTAATCCTGATACTGGTCAAACTATAGTGTCCGGAATGGGTGAGCTTCACCTTGATGTAATAATTGATCGGTTGCTTCGCGAGTTTAAGGTCGGCGCAAATGTCGGAAAACCGCAAGTGGCTTATAAAGAGACAGTTGATCGTAGTTCAAAAGGTGAAGGTGTTTTTGATCATCAAGTAGGAAGTAAAAGCCAATATGCTCGGGTGGAGTTAGAAATTACTCCATTAAAAAGGGGAGTCGGTTTTCAATTTGATAGTAAGATTGATCTGACTGAAATCCCCGAGACGGTGATTATTGCAATTAAAAGGGGCATTGAAGGTAGCCTGGACTCAGGAGCACTAATTGGTTTTCCACTTGTTGATCTGAAAGTCACCCTTTTAGGCTGTTCATATCATGAAGAGGAGTCTACGCCACAGGCAATAAGTATAGCTGCAACTACCGGGTTCAGGAGATGTTTGGTAGAGGCTAAACCACTTCTTCTTGAACCGATTATGAAGCTTGAAATAATTCTTCCGGATGAATATGTCGGCGATGTTATAGGGGATTTAAATAGTAGAAGAGCTAAAATAACAGGCATGGAAAGTAGGGGTAATATACAAGTGATTGTCTCGAATGCTCCATTGGCCCAGATGTTTGGATATTCAACAGATTTACGTTCAATTACCCAAGGACGTGCAACGTTTACTATGCAATTTGATTCCTACGATAGAGTGCCTGACGCAATTGCTGAGCAAATTATTCAGAAGGTCAGAGGAATAGTATAATATCAAGGTCGAAAGTTTGAAAGAGGACAAATAAATGGCAAAAGAAAAGTTTCAACGAACGAAACCACATGTAAACATAGGCACTATAGGTCATATTGACCATGGGAAAACTACGTTAACGGCAGCCATCACGAGTGTGCTGGCAACGAAGGGTTTTGCAAAGAAAACCGCCTTTGACGAGATCGATAAAGCGCCAGAGGAAAAAGAGCGTGGCATAACGATAGCAACCGCCCATGTTGAGTATGAGACCGCCAATCGACACTATGCCCATGTAGACTGCCCAGGCCATGCGGATTATATAAAGAACATGATTACCGGTGCAGCCCAGATGGATGGGGCAATATTGGTTGTTGGCGCAGACGATGGTCCGATGCCGCAGACAAGAGAGCATATATTGTTGGCTCGGCAGGTAGGTGTTCCGGCAATGGTTGTTTTTTTGAATAAGTGTGACATGGTTGATGATCCGGAGCTCATTGAGCTTGTCGATATGGAACTTCGAGAACTATTGAGTAAATATGAATTTCCTGGCGATGACACACCAATCATTCAGGGGAGTGCATTGAAGGCTTTGCAGGATCCGCAGGATGAAGCGGCCGCGAAATGTATTTGGCAATTGATGGATGCAGTAGACTCATTCATTCCAGAGCCGGTTCGCGACATAGACAAGACTTTTTTGATGCCGGTCGAAGATGTGTTTTCGATCTCCGGACGAGGCACCGTTTCTACGGGTCGTATAGAGCGCGGGATTGTCAAAGTTGGAGATGAGATAGAGATAGTAGGCATTAGACCGACTACCAAGACGACGGTGACCGGGGTAGAGATGTTCCGGAAGATCCTTGATCAGGGTCAGGCAGGAGACAATGTTGGAGTCTTGTTGCGCGGCACAAAGCGCGATGAGATCGAGCGTGGTCAGGTGTTGGCAAAGCCGGGCAGTATAACACCACATACGAAGTTCCGGGCGGAGTGTTATATACTGGCAAAAGAAGAGGGTGGCAGACACACTCCCTTTTTTAATGGATACAGGCCACAGTTTTATTTTCGAACAACGGATGTGACCGGCATAGTGACACTGCCAGAGGGTGTTGAGATGGTTATGCCTGGCGATAATGTTACTTTGGAATGTGCGTTGATTACCCCGATTGCCATGGAGAAAGAGTTGCGATTCGCTATACGAGAAGGCGGACGTACCGTTGGCGCTGGCGTTATTAATGAGATTATTGAATAA